>CXWL01006708.1_pt1 | contig 41496 bp, 39 predicted proteins | sample 590931 | NCBI WGS metagenome assembly CXWL01 (sample SAMEA3498368, study PRJEB10139) | groundwater metagenome | biome: water well; material: biofilm material | place: Germany | collected 2015-04-27 | reverse complement strand
TACCGTTAAGCGCTTCCATTATTGCAGTATCGAAGCGCTAAAAACACATTTGTACGCCTACCTCCTGAATTATAACTTCAACCTCAAATTACGTGCAATTGGACGTATGCCGCCTTTCCAATCTATANNAAATATGCCCGATATTTTTATTATTAATCCAAACCGTTTAATTGTGGGACTAAACAATTACTATCATGAATCATTACTGTCTCGCTAACTTATACTGGCGTGACAACCAGTTAATTCAAAATTTATAATCAGTTATCGTTATTTCCAGATGCGAAGGTTTCGTATTTTACAAAATTAACCTAAAAATATAGCAGTTAATTTAACTGAGCAAATCCATGAGACAGCCGAGGAATCCTGTAGAGTCCGTGCGGTGACAAAAAAACCAAACACTAACCATGAATGCGATCATTGATAATGCCAGCAATGTAGCAGGTACCATTAAACTTTTCTGTTCATATTTGGCTTTAATTGTCTTGGCAATATCGTCATAGGACTTCTCGGAAACATCTACTTCTGTTACAGAAATTTCAGGAGTCTGATCATTTACTACTCTGTTCTCTTGCTCTATTTTCTTTGTAATAGATGTCACGGACTTTTCTTTCTCAAGCGGCGGTGGCGATGCTGTTTCCAGAACGGCACTATTAGCTACTTCCTGGGTTGCTTGCTGCAATTCCTGTTTTTTTCTTTCTCTGTTGTTGAGTAAGATGATGTAATGAAACACATCGGTAACCAATCCCATTCTCTGTGTCGCTTCATAGATATCTTGCGCGTCGACGAGTGGCTTGTCTCGTTCATACGCGACATTGAATGATCTGTCACACAGAGAATTAATCGTCCGTGGTGTTCCGCCGGAGCTAAATGCAATCGAAAGTGCTTCCCATCCGGTATCTGAAATCAGGTTGGGAGCACCACCAGCTACTTGGATGCGATGTGTGATATATTTCAGTACTCTATCAACATTCATTTTTCCCAGCGTTTCAAGTGCAGCGATCCGCTGTTTAAAGGGTGCCATCTCCGGTTTGTTGATCTTTTCCATCAATTCTTCCTGACCGAGAAGCAATAGCTGAATGAGTTTAGTGGATCCTTCTTCAAGATTGTTCAGTAAACGAATGCCGTTGATAACATCATCTGACATCAGATGTGATTCATCCATAATGACCAGGCATTTTTTTTCTTCAGAATTGATTTTTAACAATGCATTTCTGATATCCCGCATTACAAAGGTTTTTTCAGATGACGTAGGTTGTAATCCAAGCTCCTGTGCAAGAAATAGATACAGATCAGAGCTGTTGGCAGGCGGTTCAGCCATCCAGATTACCTGGATGTCTTCGGGAAAATCAGATTTTATCATCTGGCTGAGGGTAGTCTTGCCGGAGCCGATTGGTCCGGTTACGACGATTAAACCTCGACCGCTCTGTAAAGATCCGGAGATTTGTTTGCGTATACGAGCATGATCACCCTGATCATAAAAGAATAGTGGATCCGGTACATTCTCAAATGGAAGTAAATTAAGGTTAAAGTGCTGTGCGTACATGTGCATTAATTTGTTCCTTCTTGCGGCATTAGTTTTACTTCGACTCTACGATTTTTTGCTCTACCTTCTTCGGTCGTGTTGGAAGATATCGGGCGAGTATCACCATAACCAGTAGCTGATATCCGGTTTTTCTGGATGCCATGCAACACCAGGATGTTTGCAATGGCTTTTGCGCGGCGTAATGATAAATCCATATTGTCAGTACCTGGTTTACCGGTTGGCACGTTGTCGGTATGGCCTTCGATAAGGACGCGGCTGTCTGGAGATGATGATATTTCTTTGGCCAAATTTTCAATCGTAGCGTAAGTAACATCTTGGAAAACATCTTGTCCGGAAAGAAATGTTTTGCCATCAAATACTGTCAGCGTTCGCGATTGAGATTTAGTATCGATAGTTTTATTGTCTTTTAAAGCGCTTTCAGTTGTTGCCGGTTGATTCTTAAACTGGATAATTGTTTTATCCACACCTTCAACAAGCGCCTTGTTGGTATCCTGATCTTCAGTTAAATAATTGAAGGCATCGGTGGTTAATTCAGGGATGGGTGCAGGAATAGGTGCAGGTGCAGGCGGTACAGGAATAGGCATTATTTCCGACCGGTAATCTTGATAAGCCGTTGCGTAAACCGGAAGTCTTAACGCCTTAAACGTGACGATGGCCGACAGGGAAAAAAATATAACACACAGTCCAATAATAATAGAACGCATCATAAAGTACTCGATTTGATATGTTTTAAAACTTAAGCGAGTATTAACGGACTTAAATCAAAATATTTTAACGCATTGAACGATGCTTTGCTTATTTGAATGGAGTTCGTCAATAAATACCTTGAATTTAAATCGGAATGTTGCAATCGGTACAAAAGATGATTGCAAACCATTGTATATTGTATAGCTGTGCGACGGTTCCGTCACTCGCTTATCAGTAGCGGAATCGGGCCAGCCAATTTCTATTATTCAACTTGCGATTCCCCGTGGTCTTGCCGCGGGGATAGGTGCAGGGCGCGCGGAGCTAATTTATTTCTATGATCGTATCAGCACCGGCACTTCCATCTAATCTTTCTCGAAGCTTGTCTCGCTGATTACGGCTCATCCCCTCAATCGATTTTATCCAATCTTTGAATTCAGATGCTTTCATGATGCATACCTCTTCTTTACATTCCGATGCCTTTTCGACTATCAATTCAACAATTAATCGCTACAGAGCCTAAATATTAGTTGATAAAAATATCCACATCTTATTGTTAAATATTGTAATAATATTTTTTATTCAAGCGCTAATTAACGGGACAGTAATGACATAAAATCCATATATTCTGAATTCGATGACTGATAGAGTTATTGGAGTGATACAGACGGCAACAAAGTATATTTCAACGAATAGCACGTGCGGAAGGACATTTAAAGCCGTAAGCCAGCGTCATCGAACTTAGGCTGAACGAGTTAAGCTGCCTGCTATCTCAGGCTCAAGGCAAAGAGATCATATAGTCTGATCTCTTTGATCTAACTATCCCAATACCTTGCGGATGGCCCCGGCCAACTCCTCAGCCGCAAATTTGGCGACGTAGGCATCCGCGCCTACCGACTTAACGTGATTCTCGTTGGCTTCACCCGTCAGCGAGGAATGAATCACTACTGGAATTGATTTAAATCGCTGGTCGTTCTTGATGTTGCGGGTGAGTGTAAATCCATCCATTTCGGGCATTTCCAGGTCGGTCAATACCAGGGCCACTTTATCCTGAATTGTTTTACCCTCGGATAAGGCTGCATCCGACATGGCCTGGATACGGGTCCAAGCTTCAAGCCCAGTCTTCGTCATCACAAAAGGAACATTTAGCGCTTTAAGCCCATTTTCGATCAAGCTACGCGCGAGCGGTGAGTCATCGGCAGCCAAGATGACCGTTCCAGCGGGAATTTTTATTTGAGGGCCAACATTTTCCGGTACTAGATCTCCAGTCGAGCTGGGTAGTACATCACGCAGTATTTGCTCAACATCAAGCACCTGAGCCAGCCTGGATTCTTCAGTATTGCCGTCGAGCCGTGCAATGCTGGTGACCAGATTACCGCCATTATTTTCTGCAGCAATCACTTGATTCCAGTCCAAGCGCGCAATCTCACTGACTTCCTCAACTGCGAAAGCTTGGGTCGAACGTGCATATTCGGTGACCAAGAGAATAGGAGTTCCCCTTTTCGGTGTACAACCTACAACTTTTGGCAAGTTAATGACCGTAATGATTTGGCCGCGAATATTGGCGACACCCATCACATTGTCCGGAGCATTGGCTACGGCGGTGATGGTTGGCATGACCAGGATTTCACGTACTTTGAAAACGTTAATGCCATATAACTCGCGGTGATCGGTACCAGGTGCTTCACCTAAACGGAACAGTAATAATTCAAACTTGTTGTTGGATGTTAGATTGGTGCGTTCGTCAATCTCGTGTAATGCTGTGTTCATGGAGTTCTCCTCCCGCTGTCGTTAAATAGGAGATCGCAGTGTATCGTATTGATTGGGTTATGAAGAACGCTATAAGCGAGATGAAATGGCCGCTTTTCTGCGGATCTAAAATGGAGGTGTGTGCGCTAGCCTTGTATGGTGCCACTTCAATAGTAGTCAGGGGAGATGGGGAAAAACGAATTTCGGAGTGTTCGTTGATCATACATAAACTGCGCTTCTCCACCTGTTCTTGACTTGTATCGGCTGCCGCGATTACGTTTTTGAGAGGACCTGCTAGTTCCAGTTAATTCACTGTTTCTTCTAGGCGATTAGCCCATCCTATCGCTTGTGTTTCTATATTTGATAATTCATTCAAACTCAGAAAATCCAGTTCGAATAATATGGAATGAATGGAAGTGATTTCGCCTTTTTCTTTGGCTTCAATTAATTTTAAAGCTTGACCCAAACGTCCATGGCGAGTCATCAATGCTTGGTTTATATCGTCGGAGACTCCCAATTTCTCGACTATTTGCTGCATTTCAATACCTAGCAATTCGTCCAGTAACGATAAAATCCCAACCATAAATGCTCTTTCTTGGTGATTTTTATCATGCGGACGCTCAATGGTTGCAATTAGCTCCATCAATTTTCCACGTGCTACAGCAGTTTGTGTTAAAGCATTGGATATACTGTCTTCCGATTGATTGGAAGTGTAAAGCAAAAGTTGTATCCATCTTTGTAGTTGCTTGCGTCCCATTAACTTAATGGCGTGTTTGATGGAATTTATTTTCTGGGGCAAACCGTCTGAACCTGAGTTCACCATGCGCAGCAAGTTGTAACTTAAGCCGGGTTGACGTTTAAATTCGTTTTCAATTTCGCCGATGCTGCTATCGATATCATTTTCACTAGCGTCATCGTTATTGCGCATAACCAAAGCTAATAGCTTCGATAATGATACCTTCCCAGGATCGGCACGCTTTACTGACATGACTTCAGGTTTTGCAAAATAATATCCTTGAAACATTTGAAAGCCCAACAATCTGCAATGGGCTTCTTGTTCGCGATTTTCAACTTTTAGGGCTAAAAGCAAGACTGGCCAACGATTGAGTTCGTTGACCAGCTTTGTAAGTTCATCTTGACTTAGTGCAAGGATATCCACTTTTACTACGCTGACGAGAGGCAACAAGCGCTCAACTTTACTGTTGATAGCAATGATATTATCAAGTGCAAATTGGTATCCATTTTGTTTTAATTCTCTGCAACGCTGTAAAAATTCTGGTGTAATTGATGCCGATTCTTTAACTTCTAGCACAATGTGTTTACTGGGTAGCAAACTAATAATGTCACTCATAATGAGATCAGGGTCGGCGTTGATAAAGCCACGCTGGTGTCCCAGGACATTGTGGATGCCGAACTTACCGTAAGCATTAACGATAACATTCGCTGATGCAGATAAGTCGCTTGTGACATTTGCAGTTTCCTCAGTCTCTTCTTGTCTGAAAAGTAACTCAAATGCGACTAGATTGTGATTACGATCTAGAATTGGTTGCCGACCAAGACAGAAACCGCCCATATGTACCTCCGCATTTACCAATTTGCTCACACAAGATGTCCGCCTTCACCAGTTGTATGAAGCATTTCTTAATGATTGCTTGCATTGATAAGAATGAAGGTAAGGAATTCTTTTCTCTTGGAGGAGCATACAACAAAGCGAACACTGGCTTTAAAGTAAGAAAACGGGTTTTTGAGGCCTTAATAGCCAATTTGATCAAATATCCAGCTTTATGTATATTCCACTTTAACGAAAGCTATGTTTATTGCCGGTTATCTCAATTTTGAGGAGGATTGTATTTGCTGCAAAAATGATTGGATCTGCCTTATGGAAATAATAAAAGGCTCTTTCGCCCCTCCATAACTATTTTTCGCTTTACCTTTTTGTATGACGACTATTCTTTCGTATCTGCGAGAATTTGCTTCGACGATTGATGAGGAGCTGTTGCTTTTTTGTTTGATCTGGACGAGCATTCTGATCACTCTAAACTATACATTGGGTATTGAGAGTGAATTGATTAAAGGGCTTGACTCCCGTTTTGATCAATTATTAGCGCTTTTTCTGGTTTATTGCAGTGCTTTTGTGATTCCGTATTTATTTGCCATGATACGCCGGAAACATCTGGTCACCGCTACGCCGGAATTTTGGTTGCTGCTGTTAATTGCACCAGCTTTATTTGCACTCAAAGTGAGTATCGCTAATCCGCTGGAAAATAGCATAGACGGGATATGGGGCAGTTATGTAACAAGCATTACTACGCTGCCATTTAAGTTTTTAGTCGTACTTATTCCATTAGTCGTTTTATATAAGATCTCCCCTGTGGGGAAAAATTTTTGGGGCATGACATTGAAAAATGTCCAATGGCGGCCTTACTGCCTGATGTTGGCTTTGATGGCACCACTGATCATCTTTGCCAGTACCCAAGCGGATTTTTTAAGTGCTTATCCCAGATTAAAGCAAGTGGCTTTTATTGTGCCGTACACGGAAAATCCGCTGTGGTATCAATTCCTTTATGAAATAAGTTATGGGATTGACTTTATTACGATAGAATTATTCTTCCGCGGATTTCTGGTGTTTGCATTTGTCCGTTATGCTGGGCCGTCAGCTATTTTGCCAATGGCCACATTTTATTGCAGTATTCATTTCGGCAAGCCGCTGCTTGAGTGCATATCTTCTTTTTTTGGCGGATTGATATTGGGTATGATCGCCCATAAAACCCAATCTATCGTGGGTGGCTTGGCTGTACATTTGGGTATCGCTTGGATGATGGAAATTGGCGGTTATGTTGGAAATATAGTGATGAAATAATTTTTTTAATGCAATAAAAGAATGAGTAATTAATATGTCTAAAGTAGCACCTGTAATTCAAAGTTCCAGCAACAGTGCAGGCTTAAGTGCGCAAGCCATCAGTGAATTAAATCAGCGTTACCGCTCGTTCAATTTTGAAGAACGATTACGTAGGCTTTACACCGATTTCCAGCCCGAAAGAATCATGGTGACATCTTCCTTTGCAGCAACCTCTGCATATTTTCTGCATATCATTTCCTGCATGCGGCCGCAGCAGGTTATTTTTTTCATTGATACGGGATTTCATTTTCCAGAAACTTTGTTATACCGGGATTATCTGGTAGGGCTTTATCATTTGAAAGTCGAGGATGTGAGAGCGGATGACTATCAACATCGATACAGCGAGAAAGAAAAACTGTATGAAACCGATCCGGATTTTTGCTGCACAATTAATAAGATTAACCCGCTGGAAGCGATCAAACCCAATTATGATATCTGGGTGTCGAGCCTGATGAGCTGGCAGACGGATCATCGTGCCGGTTTGGATATTTTTGAGGAACGTCGCGGAATTATCAAGTTTAATCCAATGATCGATGTGTCGCGTGAAGAGCGCGATGCCTATATTCTTGAACACAAGTTGCCATTCCATCCGCTAGTGGCGGATGGCTACTCTTCGATTGGTTGCACGCACTGTACCGTAAAAGGTGAAGGCCGTTGCGGTCGTTGGTCGGGAAAACCTAAAACCGAGTGTGGTTTACATCTTTAAATGTTTCGAATAATCTCCCCTGGTTTGTAGCGGAAATTATTGTGGCACCGCCTATGATTAAGTCGTAATCGATTTAAACCGTTCCGTGGTTCTGATCAATGCCGCTTGTATGCCGGGTTCCCATACCGAGTGTCCGGCATCATCAATGATGATGTATTCAGCCAGTGGCCATGCGTGATGCAAGTCATCGGCACTGATGATCGGGCAGACTGCATCGTAGCGTCCTTGCACGATGGTGGCGGGAATAGTATGGAGCTTATGGATATTATCCAGTAATGAATTTTCCGGTAAGAAGATATTGTGGCTGAAGTAGTGCGCCTCCATGCGCGCAAGTCCTAATGCGACGGTATCACTGGCAAAGTAACTGACCGTTGCCGGATTCGGCAATAACGTAGAGCAGGAACCTTCATAGGTGCTCCAGGTACGTGCGGCGGGCATATGGATAGCTGGATCAGGATTCATTAGGCGCTGGTAGTAAGCGGAGAGAATGTTATTTCGTTCTGCGGCAGACAATGGTGCAACAAAATCACGCCAGGCTTCGGGGAATAAATTACGCAGTCCATAGAGAAACCAGTCAATTTCTGTTTTGCGGCAAAGAAAAATCCCGCGCAGCATAAAACTCAAGCAGCGTTCGGGATACGCTTCACCATACGCGAGAGCCAGTGTGCTGCCCCAGGAACCTCCGAATATGTGCCATTTGTCGATTCTCAGGTGTTGCCTGAGTAATTCCAGGTCATTAATCAGATGAGGTGTTGTATTATCTTGAATTTCACCGAGTGGTGTTGAACGCCCTGCGCCTCTTTGATCATAGATGACAATACGATAATATGCCGGATCAAAGAAACGCCGATGCGCTGCTGTTGCTCCGGCGCCGGGACCGCCATGAAGAAATACAACCGGTACACCGGAAGGATTGCCTGATTCTTCCCAGTACATCGTATGTATTTTATCCAGTGATAATGTTCCTTGCCGGTGAGGTTTGATCTCTGGGTAGAGTGCAATAGGTAGATGATTATTCATGATATAGCTATTAGAATCGTTGGTTAATGGGTTGTAAAAATGATAGAAAAGAGTGGCAAACATCACAGATTTCAAAACTTAGATGAATTATAGTTCTGATATATTGATTGACAGGCCACATACTGTGTCAATGTTAAAAGGATTAATCATATGCCTAATACTATACTGAGAGAACAAGAAGTTTTCATGTTACGCGGTGAGATGGAGATATTAATGAATGAGCGTCAATGCCTGTTGGATACCACAGGGGCTGCAGCCATATTTGTGGCCAATCTGGATAGTACTTTATTGCCGGATTCGGCCTGTCAAGCAGCTAAGGTTTTATCAAACTCTTTAAATAATTTACCTGAAGAGACCTTACGGGATGCGCTGGAGAAAGTGAAATCAGAGTTTGCAGTTCGTGCATGAGCAGAAAACAGATTTAGTCGCGCCTAAGGTTGGACTTGTTCTAACCGGAGGCGGGGCGCGCGCTGCGTATCAGGTGGGCGTATTGCGTGCCATTGCTGAGCTATTGCCCGATAAGACACGCAATCCTTTTCCTGTCATTTGTGGAACTTCCGCGGGTGCCATCAATGCAGCCAGTATTGCAGTTTCAGCTAACAATTTCGCTGAAGGTGTGGAGCAACTTGAAGCTGTTTGGTCTAATTTTCATGTCAATCAGATTTATCGCTCAGATTTTATGGGCGTTATGCATAATACTTTACGCTGTCTACTTTCTTTAGTATCGAGTGAGTATGGTCAACATAATGCGATTTCCTTACTGGATAATGCGCCCTTAGAAGCGCTATTGAAAAATCGCTTTCCGTTTCGTTCTATTCAGTATTCTATCCGCTCTGGTGCGTTGCATGCATTGGGACTTACTGCATGGGGTTATACGTCAGGGCAGTCAGTTACATTTTATCAGGCAGCCAGAGAAGTGATGCCGTGGAAAAGAGCGCAAAGACTGGGTGTTCCCGTTGACATTGGAGTCGAACATTTGATGGCTTCTTCGTCGATACCGTTTATTTTTCCCTCCGTGAAACTGAATCGTGAGTACTTCGGTGACGGCTCAATGCGTCAGATGGCACCAATCAGCCCGGCGTTGCATTTGGGTGCCGATAAAGTACTGATTATTGGTGTACGCAAAGCGGTTACCGATGAGCCAAAACGTGTGAGCGCTTCGAGTTATCCGCCCTTTGCACAGATTGCAGGGCATGCGCTGAATAGTATTTTTGTCGATAGCCTGGATGTGGATCTGGAGCGTTTGTTGCGTATTAATGAAACGCTTAAACTGATTCCCTCCGAAGTATTTAAAGCAAAAAATATATCGCTGCGTCCTGTCGAAGCGATGATGATATCGCCCAGCGAGGGCATCAACGAAATTGCACAAAAATACACGCATACCTTACCGTGGATCATGCGTTATCTGTATCGTGCGATTGGTGCAATGGGCCCCAATGGCTCAACTTTATTAAGTTACGTGTTATTTGAAGCCCCTTTTTGCCGAGAGTTGATTGAATTGGGGTATAAAGATACCTTGCAACAGAAAGATGAACTTTTGAAGTTCATCGGCGTGCAAGACAAGGTATAGAAAATACTGTTGTCATTTTTTATTGGATTGAAATTCTCTTAGGGAAAATAAATGGATTTTGATAGTCCACAATTCTGGATTGCAGTCATGCAGATCATTGCGATTGATATTGTGCTGGGTGGCGATAATGCCGTCGTGATTGCGCTTGCCTGTCGGCGCCTGCCTGAGAAACAACGCAAGCTTGGCATTTTCTGGGGTGTTTTTGGTGCCATTATTTTACGTGTGGTGCTGATCTTTTTTGCGTTGAGTCTGCTGGCTATCCCTTACTTAAAGATTGTAGGCGCGGCTTTATTGATATGGATCGGTGTCAAATTACTGCAACCGGAACCGGAGGGGGCGCATGAAATTGATGCCAGTACGACTTTAGTCGGTGCTATCAAAACGATTATTGTGGCAGATGCTGTGATGAGTCTTGATAATGTGATTGCTATCGCTGGGGCGGCTAAGGACGATATTGGGCTGGTGATTTTCGGTTTGGTGATTAGTGTGCCTATCATTGTATGGGGCAGTCAATTGGTGATGAAGGTCATGGATCGTTATCCGGTAACGATTGCTATTGGCGCTGGACTGTTGGGATGGATTGCTGGCGACATGGTTGTTACTGATGTAGTCACGAAGGAGTGGGTCAGTACACAGGCGAAGTATTTGCAGTGGATCGCACCGGCTGCTGTTGCTGTATTGGTAATTGTGACGGGGAAAGTGCTGGCTGCCCGGAAACCAGCTAAACCCCAACCATTGGAAGATTTGGCCGATGAAAAGATTTCCAAACATTAGCTTCTGTATAAAAAATTGAGAGACTGATCATGTTAAAAATCCTGCTACCCGTAGATGGTTCTGAGAACTCTAGTAAAACAGTGTCTGATTTCATCCAATTACTGGATTGGTACAAGGAAAAACCGGAATTTCACTTGTTGAATGTGCAATATCCGCTGGATGGAAATGTTTCATTGTTTATTAATCAGGCAGACATTAAGCAATACCATCAGGAAGAAGCCTTAAAAAGCCTGCAAAATACCCGTGATTTACTTGATCAAGCTGGGATTGCTTACCAGTATCATATTATTGTCGGTGATCCCGCTGAAATGATTGTTCGCTTCGCTACTGAGAAACAATACGATCAAATCATCATGGGGCCGCGTGGAAAAGGTGGCATAACAGGCTTGTTGCTGGGATCAGTAACCAACAAAGTGATGCAATTATCAAATATTCCCGTGTTATTGGTCAAATAATGAGTTACTGAGGCAAATCTATTGAAACTCAGAATCTTGGGGTGTAGCGGAGGGATTGGAGGCGGTGCACAGACCACCGCTATGCTGCTGGATGATGATGTTTTGATTGATGCAGGAACGGGTTTGGGAAGACTGAGTTTCGCGGAGCTGGTTAAAATCGATCATATCTTTGTCACGCATGCTCACTTGGATCATGTAGCTTTTATTCCTTTTTTGGTTGATACCGTTGGTTTCATACGTACCAAACCCATAACTATCCATGCGATACAAGCTACATTGGATATATTGCAGGCGCATTTGTTTAATTGGCAGATATGGCCTGATTTCACCAAAATTCCAGATCATAACTTGCCCTACATGCGTTACGAAGCTTTATCACTCGATCATACCAGTGAGTTGAATGGACGAAAGATCACACCGCTGCCTGCGAATCATGTGGTTCCAGCTGTTGGTTATCAATTGGATTCTGGCCGGTCAAGTCTTGTATTTACCGGCGATACAACGACTAATGATGCGCTATGGACAGCCGTTAATAAGATTGAGAATCTCAAGTATTTAATCATTGAATCAGCCTTCTGCAATCAGAAAAGGGATATTGCGATCAGGTCTAAACACCTGTGTCCCAGTTTGTTGGCGGAAGAGCTGGAAAAACTTGAACAGGCTGCGGAAATATTTATTACGCACCTGAAACCCAGTGAGGCGGATGTCACCATGCGCGAAATACAGCAATGCATAGGAAGATATAGGCCGCACCGGCTTGAGAACGATCAATTATTCGAATTCTAGAAAGTTCTGGAGAACCGATACCATGAGTACAACTGTAACGACACAGTTAAGACAAACGAATGCTACTGATATCAGTAACGAGTTGAATTTCGGTAAAAATTTGCAGACGGTTATTAACAAAATAAACGCTGCCAATGATATTGACGAAATCATGCTGGAAGTTAGCAAGGATATCTGTACATTGTTCAATGCGGATCGATTGACTGTCTATGCGTTGAGCGACGATAAGTCGTTTTTTACTTCCCGGGTTAAAACAGGATTTGATTCTTTTCAGGATCTGAGATTGCCGGTGACAGAAAATAGCATTGTTGGTTTTGCGGGCTTGCAGAAGCAAATCGTGAATATTGAGGATGTTTACAATAAAAGTGAGTTAAAAAAAATCAATCCAATGCTTGTCTTTTCGCATGAAGTTGATAAGCGTACCGGTTATCGAACCAAACAGATGGCGGTGGCGCCGATCCTGAACGCAGATAACCAAGAATTGTTGGGCGTGGTCCAGGCTATTAATAACAGGAATAATCAGTCATTTCCGGCAGCTACCGCTGTTGAGGGTATGATTGAAATCTGTAAGACACTTGCGGTTGTATTTAAACAACGCCAGAAGCCTATTCAGTTACTTAAATCAAAATACGATCATTTGATTTCCGATGCAGTGATTTCTGCTGCCGAGTTTGAGTTGGCGACGCGTTCGTCACGAAAAAAGGGGATTGATCTGGAGGATGTGTTGCTCGATGAGTTCCAGATTGGTTTGCCGCTCATCGGCAAAGCGCTTTCTGCATTTTTTGAAGTTCGGTACGAGCCATTTAGAACGGATCGGATTCGGCCGATGGATCTGCTTAAAAATTTAAAAAAGGATTATGTTGAAAGTAACTCCTTGCTGCCGATTGATGAAATTAAAGAAGGACTGGTGGTTTTAACGTTGGATCCTGAGCGAGTTAAGTCCCAGCGCATTGCCAACACTATTTTTCCCAAACACAAGATTATCTATGCAGTTACCACCAAGCGTGAGTTTAATGCAACGGTTGAACAGTTCTATGGCGGCAGCCAGGATGAAATTGGTACGGGTGATATTAATGAAATGCTGTTTAATCTTGGGGATGAGAATGTTGAAGAAGGACTCAATGACATAGAGGAATCTTCAGCGGCTTCTGACAATGAGCTGGTCAAACTTGTCAATAAAATCATTATCGATGCCTATAAGATGGGGGTATCGGATATTCATGTGGAACCCTACTCAGGCAAGGAAAAAACAAAAATCCGCTTTCGCAAGGATGGTTCATTAATGTCTTATATCGAGGTTCCGTCCAGTTATCGTAACCCAATGGTGACGCGCATTAAAATTATGTGTGATATGGATATCTCTGAGAAGCGCAGGCCTCAGGATGGCAAGATTAAATTCAGGAAATTTGCACCATTGGATATTGAATTGCGCGTTGCGACGATTCCTTCATCGGGCGGGCTGGAAGATGTTGTCATGCGTATACTTGCAACTGGTGAACCGATTCCGCTGGATAAGATGGGGTTTACTGCGCACAATCTGAGTGAGCTGAAAAAAATAATCAGTAAACCTTATGGGTTATTTTTTGTGTGTGGTCCAACCGGTTCGGGTAAAACAACTACGTTGCATTCTGTTTTGAAGTATCTCAATCGCACAGAAACCAAAATATGGACGGCGGAAGATCCGGTTGAAATCACCCAAAAGGGACTGCGGCAGGTGCAGATCAATGTTAAGGCAGGTTTGACCTTTCCGGTCATTATGCGGTCTTTTCTACGTGCTGATCCGGATATCATTATGGTCGGTGAGATGCGCGACAAGGAAACCACCAGTATTGGTATTGAAGCTTCATTAACGGGGCATCTGGTTTTGGCGACATTGCATACCAATAGTGCACCGGAATCTGTGACTCGCTTGCTGGATATGGGGATGGACCCCTTTAACTTTGCCGATGCGCTGCTGGGCGTTTTAGCGCAACGGCTGGCGAAGCGTCTGTGTAAATGTAAACAATCGCATGTGGCCAGCGAACAGGAAATCAAGTCTTTGTTAACAGAATACTGTGATGAATTGAATCATATTGACCGGTTTAAAGCGAATCCGGAAGCAGCCTATCAAGAAGTTCATGATCAGTGGATCAAACAATACGGTGATGACGAGGGTCAGATTACATTGTGTAAACCAGTCGGTTGTGATGACTGTGCAGGTACCGGCTATTCCGGCCGGGTAGGGTTGCATGAACTGATGATTGCCAGCGACGCATTGAAAAAGAATATCCAGGAGCATGCCCGCGTGGCGGAAATGCTGGTGACGGCATTGGATGATGGGATGCGAACACTGAAGCAGGATGGGATCGAGAAGGTGTTGCAAGGTGTTACCGATATTCACCAGGTGCGGGTGGTTTGTATCAAGTAATTGGTTTTATTGGAGTATAACTCCAGTATGTTGCATTGTGGTGTGTGGAAAGTAACAAAAATTGTCACTTCCTGACGTAAAACGCCATATGTGTAGCACATAAAATCTTCGTCGAGATCTTCCTGATGTATCCCGTATCCTTTCCCAATCAGGAGTCACTTTCAACTTGCGATTCCCCGTGGTCTTGCCACGGGGAGCATTATAGTTTGTGTTTTTGAAGTCAGCGTAGCGCGCCGTTTTTGGTTTTCTGCGCCGTAATACCCCGCGGTCTTGCCGCGGGAATAGGAGCAGGGCGCGCGGAGCTAATTTATTAAAAAATCTTGGAATAATACAAATTGGTTATTCCAATAGGAATGAGCGATCTTTGTTAATCAACAGTATCGATTTCTTGCTGTGCTTGAGATGATGAATAACCAGAGATTGCCGGTAAGGAATGTTTGACTTGTTGGATATTGAGAAACGCTCGATGCTCGGAACCAGATGTGGAAAGGCGCAATGCCCTTTGGGTATTGCGCCTTACGAGTTCATCCACCTAGATCACGTTATGAGTTTAGAATTAGCATATTCCAGCAGCAATACATGTGCTTCCTGCACCTCTAGTCCAAATTACAGGTCTTCCAACTCCTTGCGAAGTTCCTGTGAGAACATAAGTTTGGCCAGCAAGACCGTTTACGTTGCTTGCCGTCATGGTTATAGTAGCAGTGAGTGGGCCGTTAGCAGTGATTGCGCCTGAACCAGCAAGAACCGCGCCATCAGTTGCAGCTGTTACGGCAGGGATACCTCCCAATTGATTCGTACAACTGGCCGCAGCCAGAGTGGCTTGTTCCTGGAAGCAAAGTTCAACGCCAAGCTTAAATGGTGCAGCGGCGGATACAACTTCACTAAATCGGGCCTTCAAAGTATAAGTTTGATACGCAGGCACCGCTACAGCCGCTAGAATACCAATGATGGCTACAACGATCATTAATTCGATGAGTGTAAAACCTTTTTGTACTTGTTGCATTTGTTATTCTCCTTTAGGTTGAGTCAGGGCACACCAAATGTGCGTGGTTTAGGATAAGCAGAAATCGTGCCAGAATTTTTGGTCACAAGAGAATTATAAAGTGGTGCGTCTTCATTGATCCATCTCAAACGGATTGCGCTTTTCAATTATGCTTCGTGTGTCAAGCCGCGCTTAAGTTTCGTTTTTATTGTACAGTGCCCCGGCACAGTTCGCATCAATCCCCAAATACTTTCTCCCATAGCGCCAGCACGGCCATACGGTTATCTTTTAAATGGCTGCCTTCCACTCGGGTAAATTTCTGCGCTTGTCCATCGATGGGTGCGCCGCCTGTCATATCTGCATCGCCATTTAATCGCTGGCGATGCTGGATGCGCCGGAATTCCCGGTAAGCGGAGCGTACTTGCTCAGCCGTATTTATGGGGATCAATCCCAGTTCGCCAGCCAGTTTCAAGAGTGCGATATTGCCGATATTACCGGTTAATTGAGGATATTGGCTGGAATATCCCAGCACTAGGTATTGCACAATGAATTCGACATCGATAATGCCGCCGCGGTCGTGTTTGATGTCAAATAATGCGGTTGGATTGGGGTGAACGTCCAGCATCTTTTCGCGCATTTTTAAAATATCTTGCTTGAGTTCGATTAAATTGCGCGGTTTGCACAGAATTTCTTTGCGTGTGTTTTCGAAAGCTTCTGCTACCAACTGATCACCCGCCACAAAGCGCGCCCGGGTTAATGCCTGGTGTTCCCATACCCAAGCTTGTTCCCGCTGGTATTGCGCAAAAGCTTCCATCGAACTGACCAGTAAGCCGGTGGCGCCGTTGGGACGCAGGCGCAAATCTGTTTCATACAGTAAACCTGCTGAGGTGTGGCGGGTAAGCCAGGCATTGATGCTTTGACCAAGCTTGGTATAAATCTCCGCAGCATCGGGATGATCATCTTCGTAAAGAAAAATCAAGTCGAGATCAGAAGCGTATCCGAGTTCTTTTCCTCCCAGCTTGCCATAACCGATAATGGCAAATACAGGCTTTTCGTGATGGCGTTTTTTTAAACCGGACCAGGCCAGATTGAGTACTGTGTCCAGAATCAGATCGGCCAATGCGGTCAAGTGATCGCTAAGTGTCTCGAGCGCCAAGGTGCCTTCCAGATCGGTAACCAATAACCGGAATACCTGGGCATGCTGAAAGTGCCGTAGAACATCCATCTGCCATTCGACAACATCATTTTTTGGATTGTTGACATGATTCAACTGATAAATGAGTTCGTTGTGCAGTGCATTCCAGTCAGGGACAGGGTGGGGTGCATCATGGCGTAATAATTCATCCAGTAAAATAGGATGACGTGCCAGATAGTCGCTGGCCCATTGGCTGATACTGACGAGTTCTGCCACGCGTTGCAGTGTATGGGGATGTTCCAGTAAAAGCGCCAGATAGGATGTGTGCGAACTAATCTTTTCCAGTAATTGCAGCATGCGCTCCAGTGTGGTTTCAACCGGTGGACGTTCAGCTACCGCTTCAATCAGTATTGGAACCAGCGTGTTGATTTGTTGTTGACTGGATTCGGATAGTTGATGATAGAAAGTGCCTTGATAGAATAGTCGTAATCGTTCCGAAATTTTTGCAGGCTCAGTGAATCCCATGGTGCTGAGTTGTGTGGTGGCGGCTTCCGTTTGTGAAATATCCTGTGTCTCTGCTTGCCACAGATAAGCCAACATGTCATGCGTGGATGATTTTCTGGGGGTTGCAAAAATCAGCTCAAAATGACGAGTTACGTTCTTGCGATGGATATCCAACTGTTGCATAAAACTGACATAATCGGAAAATCCCATAGCGCTTGCTATCAGATTCTCATCGGTTGGATTTAAGGGTAGCGTCTGTGTCTGTTGATCATCCAGATACTGGAGACGATGTTCCAATTTACGCAGAAAGTGATAGGCATTCGTGAGTTCCGCGACAGCTTGTTGCGGAAGTTGTTGTTTGTTCTGCAAGCGATGTAAAACACTTAATGTGGGTCGAATACACAAATCAACATCGCGGCCCCCCCGGATCAATTGAAAAACCTGTGTAATAAATTCTATTTCACGAATGCCGCCGGGGCCCAGTTTGATGTTGTCGTGCATTTCACGGCGCTCGACTTCCTTGCGCATTTGCGCATGTAAACGACGCATTGATTCGTAAGCGCCGAAGTCCAGATACTTGCGAAATACAAACGGTCTTGCAATTTTCTCCATGAGGGTCGATTCAGCTTCGGTATCCGCGTGACCTGCAATTACCCGACCTTTGATCCAGGCATACCGTTCCCATTCCCGTCCTTGTTTGATGAAATATTCTTCCAGCATAGGAAAGCTGATCGCCAAAGGACTGTTTTCTCCATGCGGGCGCAAACGCATATCGACGCGGAATACATAACCATCTACCGTATAGTCATTGAGACTGGCAATTAGTTTGCGGCCGAGGCGGGCAAAAAATTCATGGTTTGAAATGGATTTGGCGCCATTTGTTTCGCCATCTTCCGGGTAAACGAAGATCAAATCAACATCGGATGATACGTTGAGCTCACCACCGCCCAGCTTACCCATGGCTACAACCAGCATATGCTGAAGTGCATTACTTTGTTCTCCTATGGGTAATCCAAAGCGATTGGGTTGCGTTAGCCAGTTTTCATGGTACTTAAGCGCAAAATTGATGGTGACTTCGGCGAGCTCAGTCATGCTGGACATTACTTCGGATAAATCAGCTTGGCCGCTGATATCACGAATGGCCAATCGAAGCATAACTTGCTTGCGTAAATCGCGTAGTACGCGATGTAAAATCTCTTCGTTGGTGATCAGTGCGGAATGAGAATCCAGGAACGCCAGCATTTCCTCTCTTTTGAAAGGAGATTGAAGCGTTGTTAGCAGTGCAATTTTTCGTGCGGGTTCGCTGTCTATTATGCGTTGTGCATAACGACTAAAAGGCAGTGTGGCGGCGAGTGTTGCATCCGGTGAGTGCTTGATAGTGTGCATAATATTCAGCAATAAATTTTATAGAATAACAAAGCCTATGTTTGCTTATATCAGATAAAGCATAAATCAAATTAGAACGTTGTCAGAGTAAATGCTAGAATCCAGTTTNNAAAGGTTTCCGCGTAGCTGCCATTCAAATGGCCTCGGGTCCGAGTGTGTCTGCAAATCTGGAAGAAGCGGCACGCTTGATAGAAGATGCAGCTTCTCAAAAAGCCAAACTGATTGTGTTACCTGAATATTTTTGTATCATGGGGATGAAGGATACGGATAAATTGGCTGTCCGGGAGCAACCTGGCGACGGACAAATACAGAGATTTCTCAGTGATACGGCGAAACGTTTGGGTGTATGGTTGGTGGGTGGATCGGTGCCATTAGCGTCACCCGAGACGGATAAGGTTTATAATAGTTGCTTAGTCTATGCGGATAATGGGGAACAGGTTGCGCGCTACGACAAAATTCATTTGTTTGGCTTGCAATTGGGCAATGAATATTATGCCGAGGAAAAAACCATTAAAGCAGGGAGTAAAGTAGTGACTGTAGATTCTCCATTTGGCCGTATTGGGTTGTCGATATGTTACGATCTGCGGTTTCCGGAGTTGTTCCGCATGATGAATAATGTTGATATTATCTTGGCTCCTGCGGCATTTACTGCGATTACCGGAAAAGCGCATTGGGAAGTGCTGGTTCGTGCACGAGCGGTTGAGAATATGGCTTATGTGATAGCACCCGGGCAAGGCGGTTATCATGTGAACGGACGCGAGACGAATGGGGACAGTATGATTGTCGATCCCTGGGGTGTTGTGATGGAGCGTTTGCCACGTGGTTCCGGAGCTGTGGTGGCGGCAATTGATCCGGAGTATCAGACCAGTTTACGGGCGAACTTGCCGGCATTAGATCATCGAATCTTGCAGTACTGTTAAGCTTCTCAAAATTTATAATTAACAGACTCTCCAAGCTGCTGTGTAATCTATTGCATGGTTTATTGAACGCCCCGTCGGATTGTATAACTAAATTGGGTGAGTGTAATTATCGATTGCAGTATTATGCTGTATCGGAGAGTTTTTTCGAGTGATTGACTCCTGAAATGACCGTTGGGTTGGGTGCAGTTTTTTGGATAGGCAGTGAATAAAATAAATCAGATATGATAACGACTGAATGTATGACAGAAACAAAAGATTTTTATGCAATTGCCGACCGTTGCTTGTTGTCGCCATATGATATTGATGCTGCCCGATTGCAACAAGTGCTGGGTCAAATACTAACGCATCATATTGATTATGCTGATCTCTATTTTCAATACAGTCGCTCGGAAGGTTGGATGCTGGAAGAAGGCATTGTTAAATCCGGTAGTTTCAATATCGAACAGGGCGTTGGTGTTCGCGCTATCAGCGGAGAAAAGACCGGGTTTGCTTATTCTGATGACATCAGTATGCCAGCGCTTGTGTCGGCTGCTCAAGCAACACGGGCAATTGCCAATCAAGGTGGAATGCACTCAGCACAAGTGGTGAAACGTAATCAAATGGGGCGGCAGACACAGCTTTATTTACCGGAAGATCCGATAGCAAGTCTTAGGGATGCAGATAAAGTAGCACTATTGGAGAGGTTAGAACGCTATACTCGGCAGCTTGACCGACGGGTTACTCAGGTGGTCGCCTCACTCGCCGGTGAATATGAAGTTGTATTGGTAACACGTAGCGATGGATTGCTTGCGGCTGATGTCAGGCCGCTGGTTCGATTGTCATTGCAGGTGATTGCTGAAGAAAATGGCCGCCGTGAGCAAGGTGTTGCCGGTGGTGGCGGGCGCTTCAGCTATGCTTATTTCACCGATGAGATTTTGCAGGATTATGCAAAAAACGCTGTCCACCAGGCGGTGGTTAATCTGGATGCGCGTCCTGCACCGGCTGGCACCATGACGGTTGTTCTGGGGAGTGGCTGGCCCGGGATATTGCTGCATGAAGCAATTGGTCATGGATTGGAAGGGGATTTCAACCGGAAAGGCAGTTCGGCTTTCTCGGGGCGTGTGGGTGAACGCGTTGCAGCTCCTGGCGTTACGGTTGTCGACGATGGAACAATTCCGCAAAGACGTGGATCGTTAAATATTGATGACGAAGGTAACCCGACACAATGTACTGTATTGATAGAAGATGGCATACTGATAGGCTATTTGCAGGACAGTCTGAATGCCCGGTTGATGGATTTACCCGTTACCGGGAATGGTCGGCGTGAATCTTTCGCGCATATACCGATGCCGCGCATGACCAATACGTATATGCTGAATGGTGATAAGGATCCAGCAGAAATTATCGCTTCAGTAAAGCATGGTTTGTATGCAGCAAACTTTGGCGGCGGGCAAGTCGATATTACCAGTGGAAAATTTGTTTTCTCGGCAGCTGAAGCTTACATGATTGAAGATGGAAAAATCACCTACCCGATTAAGGGCGCTACGTTGATTGGTAACGGTCCCGATGTGTTGACACGGGTTTCCATGATCGGAAACGATATGTTGTTGGATCCGGGTGTCGGAACCTGTGGTAAAGAAGGACAAAGTGTGCCGGTTGGCGTTGGGCAGCCGACATTACGCATTGATGGATTGACTGTAGGTGGTACAGGAATTTGACGGTACGATGATGGAACTTTTACTGTTAGAATATTTTATAACTTGTTGAAATTGATATTGGGATGCAGAAAGCATGAGTGTGGAATTGACCGGCGCTGAAATTACAATACGTTGTTTGCAGGAAGAAGGCGTACGTTGTATTTTCGGTTATCCTGGCGGGGCGGTATTGTTTATTTATGATGAATTGTTCAAGCAGGATAAAGTCCGGCACATATTGGTGCGTCATGAACAGGCTGCAGTACATGCTGCAGATGGTTATGCCCGCTCTAGCAATAATGTGGGTGTGGCACTGGTTACTTCGGGGCCGGGCGTAACTAATGCAGTGACAGGTATTGCAACAGCTTATATGGATTCAATCCCTATGGTGATAATCAGTGGGCAAGTGCCAACAAGTGCTATTGGTTTGGATGCATTTCAGGAAGTTGATACGGTGGGTATAACACGTCCTTGTGTCAAGCATAATTTTCTGGTGAAGGATGTAGCTGAACTGGCACAAACTATTAAAAAGGCTTTTTATATTGCCTCGACAGGTCGTCCCGGTCCTGTGCTGGTGGATATACCCAAAGATGTTTCGCAACAAAAAACCAAGTTTGTTTACCCGGACAAGATAACCATGCGGTCCTATAATCCGGTGGTCAAGGGGCATTCCAGGCAAATCAAGAAAGCTGCTGAATTGATCCTCAGCGCCAAGCGCCCCGTGATCTATGCGGGCGGTGGAGTGATATTAAGTGATGCTGCGCCGCAGTTAACCGAATTGGTGCAAATGCTGAATTTTCCTTGTACTAATACGCTGATGGGATTGGGCGGATATCCTGCGACGGATAAGCAATCCTTGGGGATGTTGGGTATGCACGGTACGTATGAAGCTAACATGGCGATGCAGTACTGTGATGTTCTGGTGGCTGTGGGTGCGCGCTTTGATGACCGTGTGATTGGTAACCCTAAACATTTCTCTAATGAAAATAGAAAAATAATTCATATTGATATTGACCCGTCATCCATTTCCAAACGCGTTAAGGTTGATGTGCCGATTGTGGGCGATGTTCTGGATGTACTGAAAGAACTCATTAAGCTGCTTAAAGCCGGAAAGGAAAGGCCCGATCAAGCTGCATTGAAAGAATGGTGGAAACAGATCGAACTATGGCGTGAACGGGATTGCCTTAAATATGATCGTGAAAGCAAGATTATTAAACCGCAAATGGTGATTGAGAAATTGTTCAATATCACCAAAGGGGATGCATTTATTACCTCGGATGTTGGGCAACATCAGATGTGGGCTGCACAATTTTATAAATTTGATAAACCGCGACGCTGGATTAATTCCGGTGGATTGGGCACGATGGGATTCGGTATGCCTGCCGCAATGGGGGTGCAACTGGCTAATCCGAAAGGTAAAGTGGCTTGCATTACGGGTGAGGCGAGTATTCAGATGTGTATTCAGGAACTGTCGACCTGCAAGCAGTATAAATTACCGTTAAAAATTGTTAACTTGAATAATCGTTACATGGGTATGGTAAGACAATGGCAGGAATTTTTTCACGGTAATCGCTATGCGGAGTCTTATATGAACGCACTCCCGGATTTTGTGAAGCTGGCTGAAAGCTACGGACATATCGGGATGAAAATTGAACGGCCAGAAGATGTAGAGGGTGCCTTGAAGGAAGCATTTAAACTGAAGGATCAACTGGTATTCATGGACTTTATCACCGATCAAACTGAAAACGTTTTTCCCATGGTGCCGGGTGGTAAAGGGCTTTCTGAAATGATTCTGGTGTAGAAAACAAATGCGACATATTATTTCTTTATTGATGGAAAATGAAGCAGGTGCTTTGTCTCGCGTAGCAGGCTTGTTTTCAGCGCGTGGTTACAATATTGAGTCACTTTCAGTAGCACCTACTGAAGATCCAACTTTGTCACGAATGACAGTGGTAACTATTGGTTCTGATGAAGTGGTGGAACAAGTGACCAAACAATTAAACAAGTTGATTGAAGTAGTGAAAATTATCGACTTGAATGAAGGTAATCATATAGAGCGCGAATTAATGCTGGTCAAAGTACGTGCGATTGGTTCAGATCGAGAAGAAGTCAAACGACTGGTTGAAATTTTTCGTGGTTGTATTATTGATGTAACAGACAAATCCTATACCATCGAGTTAACGGGCACCAGCTCGAAACTGGATGCATTTCTTGAAGCAGTTGAGCGAAGCGCGGTTCTGGAAACAGTACGTACAGGTGCTTCCGGCATAGGGCGCGGAGAATGGATTTTAAAGGTATAATCCCTATTTGCTGATTAATCCGAATCTTGAGGTTAGCAATCCAGAGCAATTTATACTTTGAGTAAAGTATTTTCTCTATTGCGCACCTGTTTCTATCCTAATTTTGTTTAAAAGGAAAATAATGAAAGTTTATTACGATAAAGATGCAGATCTGTCTCTTATTAAAGGAAAAAAAGTAACTATCTTGGGTTATGGTTCACAGGGGCATGCACATGCTAATAATTTGAGTGAATCGGGAGTAAAAGTTACGGTTGGTCTGCGTAAGGGCGGAGCATCCTGGAATAAAGCCGAGAACGCTGGATTAGCGGTCAAGGAAGTTGCTGAAGCCGTTAAGGATGCGGATGTTGTCATGGTTTTATTGCCCGACGAACAGATTGGATCAGTCTATAAAGCGGAGATCGAACCAGGGCTGAAAAAAAATGCTACTGTAGCGTTTGCTCATGGTTTCAGTGTTCACTATGGACAGGTAAGCCCGCGTGAAGATCTTGATGTGATCATGATTGCCCCTAAGGGACCTGGTCATTTGGTTCGTTCCACGTATCTGCAGGGCGGTGGTGTACCTTCGCTGATTGCAGTTCATCAGGATAAATCGGGTAAAGCACGCGATTTGGCGCTATCTTATGCAGCTGCGAATGGCGGTGCGCGAGGCGGCGTGATCGAAACCAGTTTCCGTGAGGAGACTGAAACAGACTTGTTTGGCGAGCAGGTTGTATTATGTGGCGGTTTGACTGCATTGATTCAAGCCGGCTTTGAAACTCTAGTAGAGGCTGGCTATGCGCCGGAAATGGCCTATTTTGAATGCCTGCATGAGGTCAAACTAATTGTAGATCTAATTTATGAAGGCGGTATCGCAAATATGCGCTATTCCATTTCGAATAATGCAGAATATGGTGATGTGTCACGTGGGCCGCGTATTATTACCGACGAAACACGTGCAGAAATGCGTAAAATTTTACGCCAGATTCAAACGGGTGAATATGCTCGGGAATTTATTCTTGAAAATCAATCCGGGGCGCCCGTACTTAAATCAAGTCGCCGTATAGCATCCGAACATCAGATTGAACAAGTGGGTGCAAAGTTGCGCGATATGATGCCGTGGATCAAGAAAAACAAACTCGTGGATCAAGTGAAAAACTAGAGAATTATGGTTTTTTCTATGATTTGAACTTTGGTTTCTTTACCATTCAAACTCTTGTTGTAATTTATCTATGGCTCATTATCCTCATCCTATCATTGCTCGCGAAGGTTGGCTTCATATTGTAATTGCATTTTCTGCCGCTTTTGGTTCAACGTTTTTAGTTGGCTGGCTTTGGGCAATACCATTTTGGGTGATTGCTTTTTTCGTTTTGCAGTTTTTCCGTGATCCACCTCGAGAAATTCCACTGGATCCGAATGCCATTTTAGCGCCTGCTGATGGCAGAATTGTTGCCGTTGAAAAGACTCATGACCCTTATCTGAAGCGCGAAGCCGTTAAGATCAGCGTTTTTATGAATGTATTTAATGTACATTCCAATCGCAGTCCAGTTGATGGCGAGATTCGGGATAAATGGTATTTCCCAGGGAAATTCATTAATGCGGATTTACCTAAAGCTTCGCTGGAAAATGAGCGGAATGCACTATGGATTAGGGCTGTTAATGGCGCCGATGTAACGTGTGTTCAAGTGGCTGGATTGATTGCGAAACGTATTCTTTGCCATGTTTCTCCTGGCGATCATCTGACGCGTGGCCAACGCTTTGGCTTTATACGATTTGGTTCGAGAGTGGATGTTTATTTGCCGCTGGATACTAAAATTAATGTCAATATCGGTGATAAAGTGTCAGCAACACTGACGATATTGGCAGAATTTCGTGACGAAGCAAAAGCGATTAGTTAAAAAGAGAATACAATTTCAAAATTCTCCGTATCAGAGTTTTGGTACCAACGAGTGGCGCTGTGCTGAAAATCCTTTTTACGAGATGCCTGAGATTAATTATCAACTGGAATATTTTTACTATTAGCATTCTTTTTGCAAAAAAACAATAATGCCTGATTCTTTACCAGAACGTCTTGTGCTCAAATCTCGATTGCGGCGTCGTGGTATTTATTTATTGCCTAACTTATTTACCACAGCTGCTTTGTTTGCGGGTTTTTATGCCATTGTGCAGGCGATGAATGGAAATTTCGAATCTTCAGCAGTAGCCGTTTTTATAGCCATGGTGTTGGATGGATTGGATGGCCGGGTGGCACGGCTGACAGGTACGCAGAGCGAGTTTGGGGCAGAATACGATAGTATGTCGGATATGGTTTCTTTTGGTGTCGCACCTGCACTGATTGTGTATGAGTGGGCTTTGAAAGATATGGATCAATGGGGCTGGATCATCGCATTTATTTACTGTGCGTGTGCAGCCTTGCGGCTTGCACGATTCAATACCAATATAGAGGTGGTTGATAAGCGCTTTTTTCAAGGCTTGCCCAGTCCTGCCGCAGCTGCATTAATCGCAGGACTTGTTTGGGTAATGCTTAATTTTCAGGTGCAAGGGAGCGATATAAAATGGCTTGCTAGTATCGTTACCTTATTTGCTGCTTTTACCATGGTCAGTAATATTCCTTATTATAGTGGTAAAGAAATTAATTTACGTCGCCGGGTTCCATTCTTTACGGTCTTGTTATTAGTACTGTTCTTTTTTGTTTTAATTCCCAGTCACCCGCCGCTCGTATTATTTTTTCTGTTTGCGGCGTATGCATTTTCGGGTTATTTTGTTAAATTATGGCGGTTTAGTAGAAGTAAAAAGAATAATGAAACACCCAGTTCCTGACGTTTATCTATTGCACAGAAAGAAAAAACTATTTATATTCACCCCCATTATGTTTGCAAAAAATTATAACCACTCGCTGTATTTTCTTTCAGGTCCGATGGCTCAATCGGGATCGTTATTGCGCCTTGCGCGCTAAAATTTTCTACCCCTATTTCCCTTTCTTCCCTATAAAATTCGAAAAACGAGTTTTATCTTACTTTAAGTTTTCTTCCTGAAGTGGAGAGCATAATGCAAGAGCATTTGATTATTTTTGATACGACGTTGCGTGACGGTGAACAAAGTCCTGGCGCATCCATGACTAAAGAAGAAAAGGTGCGTATCGCCTGGCAGTTGGAACGTATGGGTGTGGATGTTATTGAAGCCGGATTCCCAGCAGCATCTAACGGAGATTTTGAGGCTGTTAAAGCAGTGGCTGACTCGGTAAAGGCCAGTATAGTATGTGGATTGGCACGTGCGATCGAGGCTGATATTCAGCGTGCAGGTGAAGCATTAAAAGGTGCACAATCGGCGCGTATCCATACGTTTATTGCGACATCACCGATTCATATGAAGAATAAACTAAGGATGTCACCTGATCAGGTGATTACACAAGCCGTGAAAGCTGTGAAATGGGCGCGTCAGTATACCGATAATGTTGAGTTCTCTCCAGAGGATGCCGGCCGCTCAGAAATAGATTTCTTGTGTCAGATACTTGAAGCTGTTATTGACGCAGGTGCGACGACATTGAATATTCCGGATACGGTGGGTTATACCATGCCGGATCAGTTCGGTAGGCTGATTCGTAGTTTGCGTGAACGCATTCCGAATTCGGATAAAGCGATTTTTTCTGTGCATTGTCATAATGATTTAGGGTTAGCGGTGGCCAATTCATTGGCTGCCGTGATGAATGGTGCGCGGCAAGTGGAATGTACCATCAATGGCTTAGGAGAGAGAGCGGGCAATGCCTCACTGGAGGAAGTTGTTATGGCTGTGCGAACGCGCCAGGATTATTTTCCCTGTGATACGAAAATCGATGCCACACATATTGTATCGGCAAGTAAGCTGGTTTCCGGCATTACCGGTTTCCCGGTACAGCCCAATAAGGCGATCGTAGGGGCCAATGCTTTTGCACATGAATCAGGTATTCATCAGGATGGCGTACTGAAACACCGAGAGACTTATGAAATCATGCGCGCAGAAGATGTGGGTTGGGGTGCAAACAAGTTATTACTGGGAAAACATTCCGGGCGTAATGCATTCCGCAATCGCCTTATGGAGTTAGGCATTGAACTGGAATCCGAAGAAATGCTCAATAATATTTTTATGCGTTTCAAGGAGTTGGCGGATAAGAAGCACGAGATATTTGATGAAGACCTCCATGCATTGGTTTCAGATGAAGTACTGGTGCTACAAGAGCGCTACCGGTTAATATCACTTACCATTCACTGCGAAACAGGCGAAATTCCTTATGCGCGTATTGTGATTTCTGACGATGGAAGTGAAATGAATGCTGAATCTCAAGGAAGCGGTCCGGTGGATGCAACTTTCCGTGCGATTGAAACGCTACTATCCAGTGGGGTTAAGCTGCAATTATTTTCGGTTAACAATATTACCAGTGGAACTGACGCACAAGGAGAAGTAACCGTACGGCTACAGAAGTCTGACCGTATCGTCAATGGACATGGCGCAGATACCGATATTGTTGTAGCGTCAGCAAAAGCATATCTCAGTGCGCTCAATAAGCTGCATAGCAAGCTGGAACGGGCTCATCCGCAGGTATAACTGAATTGAGAATGTCGATAAGAATTCAATGGAAGCTTTACCACAAATTGATGAAACACAAACTGGCAGTATTGTTTTGTTTGGTAACACTGATTTTTAGTGCTCAGGCACAAGCATTTCAGTTTCAAGACGCAACAGGGAAGATTCATAAGCTGGCAGACTATAAAGGACGGTGGGTTCTGGTTAATTTCTGGGCAACCTGGTGCCCGCCCTGCTTGAAAGAAATTCCTGATTTAATTGCGTTATATGAGAGCCGAAAAGATATTATGGTGATCGGTGTGGCAATGGATTTTAGTGATCCACAAGTGGTTGTGGATTTTGTTCAATCGATGTCAATTACATATCCCACTGTTTTGGGTAATCGGCAGATTGCTTCTCAACTCGATGATATTTCACTGCTGCCCAGTACTTATTTTTTTGATCCGGATGGGAAACCAGCTGCGCGACAGCTTGGGATCATTTCGAGAGAAAGTATAGAAAGGTTTATTGAGTCAAAGTCAATTGAGAAAAGTGTGGGGCAAGCACGCTAATAAATTGATTCGGTTTCTTGATATCAATAGGAATGCCTAACTATTATTTTGCTATGATGCGGTATAACGCCATGTGGTCTGCCATTTATTAAACACGAGCTGTGGATAGGTGATTTCACCCAAGCTGCCATTATATCGTCCAAGGGCACGGAAATAATCGCCTTTTTCTTTATTCAGGTAATGGCGCAGAATGGTGCAGCCATAGCGTAAATTAACGCGCAAATGAAAAAGATTGTGATCCCGGTGGCCAATGGCTTCAATCCAGAATGGCATTACTTGCATATAACCGCGCGCACCTGCATGCGAAAGTGCGTATTTCTTGAAACCACTTTCAACCTGAATCACACTTAACACAAGTTGCGGATCCAATCCTGCACGTGTTGCTTCATAAAAAACAGTTCTCAGAAATTCTTCCCGTTCGATTGGGTCGGGTATGAATTTCTCTAAGCGGCTACTCATGCTGATAAGCCAAGTGATACTGTCAGCTACCGCGGCATATTCAGTGTATGAAGCGGCCTGATCACTTCTTTCGTGGAGAATGACTGTCTGGGTATTGGCAGCAAGCGTTTCATAATGCAGATTATTGGCATGTATGATGCCAGTAAAGAACGAAAATAGAATCATGCAGATTAGTTTGTACATATTTTATTTGTTATAAATGAAAGAATTAGGTCCGTAGGTATCGCTTGTGATGCTTGATCTTTTCTTCCTTGATATTCGATGATGGATTGCTTGAGCCCTCGTTCACCAATCACAATCCGATGCGGAATACCTATTAACTCCATATCGGCGAACATGACACCAGGGCGTTCGTCACGATCATCTAAAAGCACTTCGATTCGAGCATCTGAAAATTGTTGATACAGTTTTTCCACGAAATCTTTTACTAAACTACTTTTCTGCAGGCCAATCGGTATGATCGCGAGCTGAAAGGGTGCCATCGTGGTTGGAAAAATGATGCCATGATCATCGTGATTTTGTTCAATGGCTGCAGCAACAATGCGTGAAATACCGATACCATAGCAACCCATTTCCATGTAATGAGTTTGACCCGATTCGTCGAGATAGCTGGCTTTCATAATTTCAGAATATTTTGTACGCAATTGAAAAATATGACCCACTTCAATTCCGCGGCAAATTTCTAATTTTCCTTTGCCGTCCGGAGAATCATCACCTGTAACAACATCTCGGATATCAAAAACATGATCGGGTATTTTGAGGTCGCGATCAAAATTCACCTGAGTCAGGTGGAACCCTTCTTTGTTTGCTCCACAAACAAAGTTACTCATGCTCATAACAGTTTGATCAGCAATCACACAAGTATCTAACCCAACGGGACCAATGTATCCAGGTATTGTTCCGGTTTCAAGTAGAATATCTGATTCGCTTGCCATCTGGAACTCGGATAAAAAGGGTATTTTCCTCACTTTTAATTCGTTGAGTTGATGATCACCTCGTAGTAATAATAAGAATATTTTATTATTTGCCTTTACTGCAAGGGTCTTAATTGTTTTTTGTAATGGTATTTCTAAAAATTCCGCAACTTCAATACAGGTTTTTTTATTGGGCGTTGGGATTTTCAGCATGACGCCTTCGGGTTTAGTCCGTTCTTGTTGTGCTGATAATGCCCTAGCCAACTCAATATTGGCGGCATAATCTGATTCTGGACAAAATGCGATCGCATCCTCACCGGATTCAGCTAAGACATGAAATTCATGTGAACCACTGCCTCCTATAGCACCAGTATCAGCCGCAACGGCACGAAATTTTAAACCAAGACGTGTAAAAATACGGCTATAGGTTTCATACATGAGTTGATAGGTTTGCATCAGACTGTTTTCATCAGTGTGGAAAGAATACGCATCTTTCATTAAGAATTCTCGTGCACGCATTACTCCAAAACGTGGTCGAATTTCATCACGAAATTTTGTTTGTATTTGATAGAAATTGAGTGGTAATTGACGATAGCTTTTGATTTCTCTGCGTGCTATGTCGGTTATGATTTCTTCATGCGTTGGGCCAAAACAAAAATTATGTTCATGCCGATCTTTGATTTTTAGCATTTGTGGACCGAATACATCCCATCTGCCAGTTTCTTGCCATAATTCAGCAGGTTGTATCGCAGGCATCAAAACTTCTATAGCGCCACTTTTATTCATTTCATCACGAACAATGTTTTCTATTTTTCGTAGTATTCTTAAACCCATCGGCATCCAAGTATATAGTCCACTACCTAAACGTTTGATTAGCCCGGCGCGTAGCATAAGTTTGTGACTGACTAGCTCTGCTTCGGCAGGTGCTTCCTTAAGCGTTGAAATAAAAAATTGCGAGACGCGCATGAGTGATTCCATTATGATAATAAAATTACAGTAATTTTACCTTGAAATACTTGGCGAAGTGTGGATTAGTCTATCGTTATGGATAGATAATCAACTTAAATAGTTAGAATCTCTCTAAGTATGGTTTTTTTGTTTTATAGGCACTTTCAATCTATAGTAAAGTATGAAAAAATCTACCCATTTGATGGGTCAAATGAGTAATTCACATGATTGACCGTAACGGATATCGCCCCAATGTTGGTATTATCCTGCTGAATTCAAAGAATGAAGTATTTTGGGGTAAGCGCATAAGACAAAATTCTTGGCAATTTCCACAAGGTGGTATTAAGTCGGGAGAAAGTCCTGAACAAGCCATGTATCGGGAATTAACCGAAGAAATAGGGTTGTATCCAAATCACGTTGAGATTGTTGGACGAACGCGCGACTGGCTGCGATATGAAGTACCTGATCGCTGGATTAGGCGTGAGTGGCGCGGAAATTACAAAGGCCAAAAGCAAATTTGGTATTTGTTGCGTTTGATAGGGCGCGATAGTGATGTTTCGTTACGCGGAAGTGCGCATCCAGAATTTGACGCTTGGCGCTGGAATCAATATTGGGTCGAATTAGATTCAGTTGTAGAGTTTAAACGTAAAGTTTACAAACAAGCACTGACAGAATTATCACGATTGTTAAAAACGGATCCATGTCAAAGTACGGGTTATGATAAAAATAATTTAGCCAGTGAAACAAGAGAAATTTTAATTAATCATCTGGAAGTGAATGAATAATCCGCTTGATATAAAGTATTTTTAAGGGTTATTTAAGTTATTACCCAGTAAATTTTAAGAAACGGGGTAGAATTGCCTCACTTTGTTTTTAAAAGATTCCCATCTGTGGGTGTTTCATCAGGCGTAATCGGCTGCGCCATTACAGCCGTTTTATTATATATACTTAGGGAGAATACCGATGAAGATACGTACACTGGTTGCGTCACTGTTATCGATAGGCGTTCTTGTCACTTCGATTAATGTTTCAGCCAATGAACCTATCCAACCCATTAAAGCTGCTAAAGTAACAAATGCTGATATGGTTGAACTGGGTAAAATGTTATTTTTTGATCCACGCTTATCGAAATCTGGATTTATTTCCTGTAATTCTTGCCATAATTTGAGTATGGGTGGAACAGATAATATTCCGAGCTCTATCGGTCATAAATGGCATCAAGGGCCTATTAATGCACCTACTGTATTAAATGCCAGTATGATTTTAGCTCAATTTTGGGATGGGCGCGCTAAGGATCTAAAAGAACAAGCGGGTGGTCCAATTGCAAATCCAGGAGAAATGGGTTCTACACATAAACTAGCTGTTGATGTAATACAATCTATTCCTCAATACCGTGGTTATTTTCAAAAAGCATTCGGTTCTGATCAGGTTGATATTGATCGAATAACCAGCGCAATTGCAGCTTTTGAAGAAACATTAGTTACGCCTGGATCACGTTTTGATAAATGGCTGGAAGGTGACAAGAAAGCTCTGAATCAGCAGGAGCTGGAAGGGTATGAGTTATTTAAGAGTAGTGGTTGCTCCGGTTGCCATAATGGACCGGCTGTAGGTGGGACACTATATCAGAAGCTTGGTGTGCATCAACCTTATAAAACCGAAAGTAAAGCGGAAGGGCGAAAAGCAGTTACTGGTAAAGATACTGATTTAAATGTGTTTAAAGTACCAACTCTGCGTAATATTGAACTCACTTATCCCTACTTCCATGATGGAGCTGTAGCAACATTAGAAGATGCTGTAAAGACCATGGGTAAAGTGCAATTAGATCGTGATTTTAACAAGAAGGAAATTGATAGTATTGTTGCTTTCCTAAAAACATTAACCGGTGAGCAACCTGATATCAAACTGCCGATCCTTCCACCTTCCAACAATAGTACGCCAAGACCAGTACCGTTTTAATTTTTTTAGAATTTAAAAATCAGAAGCAATTTTGTTGAATTTTCTTGAAATGGAAGTCAAATCCAAGCATCCAGGTGTTATGAACATAACCTGGATGCTTGCAATGTAACGATAATTCTGAGAAGAAACAATTTGATTTAATTTGATGGTTCTACTGTATTAGTACAATCTGTTATAGATTTACAAATAAAAATAAAGTAGAGTCACTATTTATTCCAATAACCAATAATTAGAATAGGGAGTTACCTATGGGTAACAAGGGACAGTTACTGCAAGATCCATTTCTAAACATATTGCGGAAAGAACATATTCCGGTATCGATATATTTAGTGAATGGTATTAAATTGCAAGGACAAATTGATTCATTTGATCAATATGTAGTACTGTTGAAAAACTCAGTTACGCAAATGGTATACAAGCACGCAATCTCTACAGTAGTGCCCGCAAGAGCTGTTACTATTCCTATTGAAACAATGGAAGCTCGTGATACCTGATGCCTGAATCAGGCATGACTAGAATAAAAGCTATTAATCCAGCAATACTTGTTGGCATCGGCTTTGGTAGTGCTGCACATAAAGATAGCCTGCAGGAGTTAAAGCAGCTGGCTATCAGCGCTAAGCTCCAGGTTCTGGCGGTTGTGGAAGGAAAACGTTCTCGCCCTGATCCTACAACCTATATTGGAAGCGGCAAGGTTGATGAAATAGCGCAACTATTATTGCAGAATAAAGCTTCGCTGGTAATATTTAACCATAACTTATCGCCAGCTCAGCAACGTAACCTGTCCATACGTTTAAATTGCAATGTCATTGATCGTACTAGCTTGATTCTCGATATTTTCTCTCAGCGAGCTAAGAGTCATGAAGGAAAGTTACAAGTGGAGCTGGCTCAGTTAGAACATCTTGCAACACGCCTTGTGCGTGGATGGACTCATCTTGAAAGACAAAAAGGCGGTATTGGTTTGCGTGGTCCTGGCGAGACTCAACTGGAAACAGATCGACGATTAATTAAAAAGCGAGTTAAGTTACTTAAAGAAAAACTTTCAGCCTTGCAGCGTCAACGTAACGTCCAAAGACGATCAAGACAGCGTACAAATGTACTTTCGGTATCTATAGTTGGTTACACCAATACAGGAAAATCGACTTTATTTAATAAATTAGCGCGTGCGCAATCATTTACTGCTGATCAGCTGTTTGCTACATTGGACACGACAACACGAAAACTATTCCTCTCTGAAAGCGGTTCAGTAGTAATTTCGGATACAGTAGGATTTATCCGCGAATTACCGCATACGTTAGTGGCAGCCTTTCGTGCAACGCTTGAGGAAACTGTTCAGGCCGATATACTGCTTCACGTAATAGATGCCAGCGGTTCGAATCGTGATGAACAGATCGGAGAAGTTAATAAGATATTAAAAGAAATTGGTGCTGATACAATTCCTCAAGTTTTAATCTTAAACAAGATTGATCTAACTGATTTTGCTATAGACGGCAAAGGTTGCGCGCGCGATGAATATGGTAGAATATCACGCATTCGTTTAAGTGCAAAAACAGGCGATGGGATAGAGTTTGTAAGATTAGCATTGACAGAAGCACTTGTGGAAAACTCCAAGAGAATTTATGAGCAATCTACAGATATTAAGAGAGTAATTGGAGGTTGTGCTACGGTACAAGAACTTTTTTAAACGAACAAAACAGGAATTAATATGGGATTAAATGATCCACAATGGGGAAAAAATAAAGGCGATTCCGGTCCACCAGATTTGGATGATGTGCTACGCAATGTTAATAAAAAAATCAATAATATTTTCGGACAAAAAAAAGGTGGTGGAGGTGATGATGGCTCAAATACTCAAGGCCCTAAGCAACAGAGCGGCGGTAGTATCGCATTGATTCTCGGCTTGCTCGTAGTGGTGTGGCTGGCAAGCGGTTTTTATATTGTGGATGAAGGCCATAGAGGTGTTGTATTACGTTTTGGTCAATATACTGATACTACTCCGGCAGGCTTGCGTTGGCATTTACCTTATCCTATTGAGAAAGTAGAAATAGTGAATGTCAGTCAGGTTCGTACAGTTGAGATTGGTTATCGTAACAATGTAAGAAGCAAGGTACTCCGGGAGTCATTGATGTTGACTGATGATGAGAACATCATAGACATTCAGTTTGCGGTGCAATATATATTGAATAATCCAGAGAGCTTCCTGTTTAAAAATAGAAATCCTGAAGAAGCAGTTCTACAAGCAGCTGAGACTGCGATCAGACAAGTGATTGGTAAGAGTAAAATGGACTATGTTCTTTATGAAGGGCGTGAGCAAGTTGCAGCTAATGCGACCCAACTGATGCAGAAGATTCTAGATCGTTATGAGATAGGCATCTCTATCAGCAAAGTGACAATGCAGAATGCGCAGCCGCCAGAGCAGGTTCAAGCTGCATTTGATGATGCAGTGAAAGCAGGGCAAGACAGAGAGCGGCAAAAGAATGAGGGACAGGCTTATGCCAATGACGTGATTCCAAGAGCTGTTGGTAACGCTGCCCGATTGATTCAAGAATCTGAGGGATATAAACAACGAGTGATTGTAAGTGCCGAGGGTGACGCCAGTCGTTTTGAGCAAATTCTTGTGGAGTATAGTAAAGCGCCAAAAGTGACACGCGAACGTTTGTATCTGGATATGATGCAACAGGTACTCTCCAATACTAGTAAGATTCTCGTTGATCAGAAGAATGGTAATAATCTCTTGTATTTGCCGCTGGATAAGCTAATAAATATGAGTGGATCAACGTCAGTTTCATCGGTAACTGCGCAGCCAATGGTGCAGGAGGCAGCACCAGATAGTGGAATACGGGCACGAGAGTCTTTTCGTAGTCGCGAACGGGAGATAAGATAGATGAAAAATTTTACATCAGTGTTTTCAGGTATCATCATTGCAGTGTTTTTTCTAGGAAGTTCTGCAATCTATATTGTAGATCAGCGGCAACAAGCTATTTTATTTCAACTAGGGGAAGTGATTGATGTTAAAACGGAACCTGGCCTTTATTTCAAGATTCCTATCGCACAAAACGTACGTTTCTTTGAGAAACGTATTTTGACGATGAACACAGAAGAACCTGAACGTTTTATTACTTCAGAGAAAAAGAACGTTTTGGTGGATTTGTTTGTGAAATGGCGTATTGTAGACGTAAAACAATATTATATTAGCGTGCGTGGTGATGAAAGTTTAGCGCAAACACGTTTAGCGCAGACTATTAATGCAAGTTTACGTGATGAATTTGGTAATCGTACAGTTCATGATGTCGTCTCGGGTGAACGTGATGTTATTATGGAAATTATGCGTCAGAAAGCTGATAGTGATGCTCGTTCGATTGGAGTAGAAGTTGTTGATGTACGTTTGAAACGAGTGGATCTGCCCCAGGAAGTTAGTGAATCGGTATATAGACGTATGGAAGCGGAACGTAAAAGGGTTGCTAATGAATTACGTTCTACCGGTGCGGCTGAATCGGAGAAGATTCGTGCAGATGCCGACAGACAACGTGAAGTCATAATGGCAGAAGCATATCGTGAAGCTCAGAAAACGATGGGCGATGGCGATAGTCAGGCAGCCGCAACCTATTCAAACGCTTTCCAGAAAGACGCCGAATTCTATGCTTTCTGGCGTAGCGTTGATGCCTATAAACAATCTTTCAAAAATAAAGGAGATATGTTGGTTCTTGAACCTACCTCCGATTTCTTCAAATATTTGAAAAATCCTGCTGTTAGTAAATAATAATTAGGGATTGATTGAATGGCGCTAATTGAGAGGACAAAAGATTTCGCTAAGATTTTGTTTCTCAATAATAATAGGTTTGAGTCTATGGCTTACTTACCGAGTGAATATATATAATTTTGTTATATAGTAACTTATGAAGAGGTTCTGGAGATCGTAGTTATTTTTATACTCGATTACAACGGAACCTCTTAATTTTTTTATTCTATTTTAGAAAACATAATGAATGCCTGATTTAGCAGGAGCTGTATCGATATGTGGGAAACTTTTCTGATCGCGATTGCCTTGATGTTAATTCTAGAAGGGATGTTGCCATTTTTATCTCCCCAGACTTGGAGAGAAGCATTTAGAAAAATGATCGAAATTAATGATCATCAGATACGTTTTATTGGTTTGACTTCAATGCTGGTTGGATTAATGTTGCTACTTATCGTAAGTTAACATTATTTTTTATTCTTCTCGTTGACAATTTGTCGAGCATAAACATGCAAAATTGGCTACTTCCAGAATATGTCGAGGATATATTACCTGTAGAAGCATTGCATATCGAAGTAATGCGTCGTCAGATCATTGATTTGTTACTGGTACACGGATACCAGCAAGTCATGCCGCCTTTGTTAGAGTATGTGGAATCGTTGTTGTCTGGCTGTGGCAGCGACATGGATTTGCATATGTTCAAAGTGATAGATCAACTTAGTGGACGCATGATGGGCCTACGTGCCGACATGACTCCGCAAGTTGCAAGAATTGATGCACATTTATTGAATTCTGAAGGTATAACACGTCTATGTTATGCCAATAGCGTATTGCATACTGTGCCATCTGGGATAACACAAACTCGAGAACCATTGCAAGTAGGTGCGGAACTTTATGGTCACTCAGGATTGGAAAGTGATCTGGAGGTTCAACGGGTCATGTTGCAATGCTTGTCTGTCGCAGGTGTAAGTAAAATTCATCTGGATCTCGGTCATGTGGCCGTTTTTCGGGGTTTAATTAAGGGTTCGGGTATATCGCGAGAACTCGAAGCCGAATTGTTCGCGGTTCTGCAAGCAAAAGATGTTTCAGCTTTAAAGGAATTGTGTATAAAGTTACAAAAAGACACTTGTGACGCATTGATGTTATTGCCTCAGCTTTATGGTGATAAGAAGATTCTGGACGAAGCTATTAAACGATTGCCGGAATATCCTGAGATTAGAGCTGCATTGAATGAATTAAGTATAGTTGAAGAAGAATTGAAGCCAATTATCGATGAAGTCGCCTTTGATTTGGCGGATTTGCGTGGGTATCACTATCATACCGGAATAGTTTTTGCTGCGTATGCGGATGGTTGCTCAAACGCTATTGCGCTAGGCGGGCGTTATGATGAAATAGGAAAAGCTTTCGGACGAGCACGGCCGGCTACTGGTTTTAGCATGGATCTCAGAGAGCTATCCAGATTGGTGAAACCTCGAGCATATCCCAGCAGAATACGTGCACCTTTCCAGAAAAAAAATAAAGAACTGGAAAATATGATCGAGCAACTGCGCAGAACAGGGCAAATCGTTGTGATGGATTTACCGGGACAAGAGAACGTATCCTTGGATTGCGATAGGCAATTAGTATTTCATGATGGGCAATGGATCGTTGAAGAAATTTAGTCTCTACGGGTTCAATTCCCCACCCATTTTGGCAAAAGCTGGTTGAAAACTAGTAGATTGAAGAGCGCAGGTAATATTCTGCTGCTTGCGGCGGGATACTTTATTTTAGAAGCAAAGTCTTTTAGAGATTGGTGATATGACTAAAAATGTAGTAGTCATTGGTACGCAATGGGGTGATGAAGGAAAAGGTAAGGTGGTTGACTGGCTAACAGATCACGCGCAAGGCGTGGTACGCTTCCAAGGCGGCCATAATGCGGGTCATACCTTGGTTATAGGAAATAAAAAAACCGTATTACATCTGATTCCATCCGGCATACTACGTGATAGTGTTGTTTGTTATATTGGAAATGGCGTGGTAATTTCTCCGGAAGCGCTGCTCAATGAAATTGATATGCTTGAGCATAATGGTGTCAATGTCAGTGGACGCTTGCGGATTAGTGCAGCTTGTCCGTTAATTTTGCCCTGTCACGTCGCATTAGATAATGCGCGTGAGACTGCTAGAGGCGTAGGGAAGATTGGCACTACAGGACGCGGTATCGGTCCAGCTTACGAAGATAAAGTCGCGCGACGCGCAATTCGTTTGCAAGATTTATTTCACCGCGATCGCTTTGCTGCGAAGTTAGGTGAGATGTTGGATTATCACAATTTTGTGTTGAAAAATTATTTTCATATGCCTATCGTAGATTTTCAAAAAATGATGGATGATGCGCTGGCGCAAGCTGAGCGGATTAAACCGATGGTTGCTGATGTTCCTCAGCTTTTATTTAATGCGCACAAAGCGGGGGATAATCTGTTATTTGAAGGCGCGCAGGGTGCGTTATTGGATATTGATCATGGGACATACCCATTTGTCACGTCTAGTAATTGTGTGGCTGGTGCGGCAGGTCCTGGCAGTGGAGTTGGACCGCAAATGTTGCATTATGTGCTGGGTATTACCAAAGCATACACAACACGCGTTGGTTCTGGTCCATTCCCGACTGAACTGGACGACGAAGTAGGTAAGCATCTCGCCACGCGTGGGCATGAATTCGGTTCGACAACGGGACGTCCTCGCCGCTGTGGTTGGTTTGATGCGGTTGCGTTAAAGCGCTCGATTCAAATAAACGGCGTAACAGGATTATGTATTACTAAACTAGATGTATTAGATGGTGTGGAAGTTCTTAATCTCGGGGTAGGATATAAACTGAGCGATGGTAATAATAGCAATATACTGCCGATTGGTGCTGATGATCTGGATTGTTGTGAACCGATCTATGAGGAAATACCCGGGTGGTCAGAAAATACAGCCGGAATTAAAGAGTTTGATCAACTGCCAAAAGCCGCACAGGATTATCTGAAACGTTTGGAAGAGGTTTGTGAAATACCCATCGATATGATTTCTACAGGACCTGACAGAGAAGATACTATCCTTTTGCGTCATCCATTTAAATAATGGTCATTGGTTTCTCAATGTAGTAAAACTAACCAACTGCAAGCAGTAAATCATGTGCGACCCTCATTCGGTACATATCGTAAGCTGGGAAGATGAAGTACTCACTTTACGTGCTATCCGAACCGAAGTTTTTATACATGAACAGCAAGTTCCGGAATCTTTGGAATGGGATGAATTTGATGCAATTAGTATGCATGTGTTAGCACGCAATTTTTATGGACAACCCGTTGGGACTGCAAGATTATTGCCGAATGGTCATATTGGACGTATGGCAGTATTAAAAGAATGGCGGGGTAAAGGATATGGCAGTGCCATACTGCAAAAGATTCTGGAAGAATTAAGAAACCGACATAAACAAAAAGCAATGCTCAATGCACAAACGACTGCTGTTAAATTCTACGAAAAATTTGGATTCAAGGTTTCTGGAGAAGAATTTGTGGAGGCTGGTATTCTGCATGTCAAAATGATACTTTTCTTGAAGTGGAATTAGCCCAGGTTATTTTCTTTCAGTTTTCCCCCATTCATTAGCTAGCGCATCAGAAGCTTGTTTCCATTGATTGATTGCCTGCTCCATTGAAATCCTAGCCTGTTCTGATTTTTTCCTGGCAGTTTCAGCTTCTCGCTCGGCTGCAGCTAATTTCTGTTTAATTGCAGCCAATGTCTTTTCGGCAAAAACAGCATCCTTATTTAAAGTATCCGCTGATTGTTTGGCTTGCATCATTTTGTCATAGGCAATACTGGCATTTTTTTGAAGATCCGCAATATTCTCTGCATACACAAAAGGCAAAACTAAGACATTCAGAGAAAGAATGAAACAAGTTCTAGTAAATGAAATGGCGAGATTGTATTTTCTAAAATTGGAGTTAATCTTCATAATTACCCTTTAAGTCATTAATTCATAAGTTTCTATGGTGTATTCATGTGGCAAGGAAAGAGCGAATTCGAAATTCTTTGAAACATATGATTCAGCGAACCGATGCATCTTTGCAATGTGGAGCGATTAAGTTCTACATCAAGATTTTTTCAATAAAACCTGATCACTGGCAAAAGAATAGATAAGTTCATAGCGCACCAATCAAACAGTCGATGTAAGCAACCTACACAATGTTTTTCCCTGCTGCTCTATTGTATCTTAAGATATTGTAAAATCAGTATACCAAAAAGTGTGAGTGCTTGTTCATTGCTATCTGTAAACATTATTTGACTACTAATATAAGGAACTAGAATGTATATGTCGCCAGGGGCACTATTGCTGAAAGTAAGTGTGATTTTTATTTGTACTTTGTCGCTGATTATGTTCGCAACATCAGTACTTGCAAGTTGTAAGGGATGTTTGTGTCCGGGAGATCCTTGTAGCCTCTGCCCATTGCCTGCCATGCAAGATAATTCGTCAAAACCAGGCGAACACGATCTATGTGCGAGGATAAAAGAGAAAGTGCCGCCAACTTCGGCACAACCGGGATCTAATGAGTATTTTCCAATTTTGGATAAAGCTATTATGGTTTGTGTGAATGAGGGAGGTGATGTCATTAGAAACAAGCAACGTAATGTGGAGTTTCCATCAAGTTTTTATTGCAAACCACCAAACCTTATAAAAAAGAATTAACCTGATTAGTCGGTCCTGCAAAACGCTTGGAAACTATATAAATATTCGAATTCATGCGAATTAGCAAACGCTGAAATCCCTGGGAAATTATAAAATATAGGCACCAAAACCTGAGGGAATTAGGGGAAACTTAAATGCCGACCGATGATTTTTTCTGTGCTCGTCTCGACCAGATGATCGATCTGCACCACCCCTTAGTAGTACTGG
>CXWL01001053.1_pt1 | contig 41525 bp, 38 predicted proteins | sample 590931 | NCBI WGS metagenome assembly CXWL01 (sample SAMEA3498368, study PRJEB10139) | groundwater metagenome | biome: water well; material: biofilm material | place: Germany | collected 2015-04-27 | reverse complement strand
AGCCCCAGCGATCGAACAGGTGATGAAGGTCTATGTGCCGACACCTATCACTGCGGCAGAGACTCCGACACTCGCAGAGGTGCGGTGGACGAGGAAATTGCCGTTTGGGGTGCTAGATGGCAAGGGAGCCTACTTCGTGGGACTCAAGTTTATGTTCTGAGTTAGCGCGTCTAGATCTGACGATCCGACAAAATTTCATGAAAAATAGAATGGCGGGAGGAGTGGTGAGCATGACAACCTTCGTCTGGGTGCTGATCGGAAGTTTACTCCTTGGCCTGGGTATCAGCTCCGCAACGGCTGAGTCCGCATCCAGTCAGGCGCCAGGATCTGTGCCAGGGCAACACCGGGCTTCGGAAGTCACAGAAAAGTCATCTCTTATTGTCACATCTGACTACACCATTGGTCCTGAAGATGTTCTTGAGATCACAGTATGGAGAAACACTGACCTCTCGAAAGTGGTAGCGGTGAGACCCGATGGCCGTATTTCTTTACCCCTTATTGGAGATGTAGGTGCAGCTGGAAGAACAGCGGCACAACTTGCAGAGGCGATTGCGGAGAAGCTGAAAGAATTCAAGGAAAATCCCCAAGTCTCGATTGTTGTAAAAGAAGTGAATAGCTACGCTATCTATGTTCTTGGAGAAGTTTCTAAGCCAGGCAAGTACCCCCTGAAGAGCAAGACCACCTTGCTTCAGGCAATCACGTTGGCCAGCGGATTCACTCCTGCAGCCGCGCGCAATAAAATTGTAGTCTTCCGTTTTGGCGAGCAGGGGGGGAAAGACATCAAGATAAAAGCAAGTTATGACGACATCATCATGCGCGACGAATCTCCGCAGAATATTCAACTGAAACCCGGGGATACAATTGTGGTTCCATCCGAAACGATGGTACTGATTAAATAGAAGCGACCGCATGGGCCAATAATGCAAAAAATGAAACAGGGGAGAAGCTACGGGAAATGATTCCAGTCAGAATGTTTGTAATCGCCGGAGTGTTGCTCGGCATGCCAATGGGTTGTGCATCTGTTTCCAAGGAAGCGTTGGATGAGGCTGCAAAGCCAGTCTCAAAGGAGTTCCTGCTGGGGCCTGAAGATGTACTCGAGGTGACGGTCTGGCGCAATCAGGATTTGTCACGAACTGTGGTGGTTCGCCCGGACGGAAAAGTCTCTCTCGCGTTGATCGGGGATGTCCAGGCCAGCGGACTCAGTACTGCCCAGGTCGCAGCTAAGATTGCGGCAAGACTCACAGAGTTCAAGGAAAATCCCAATGTTTCGGTGAGTCTCAAGGAAGTCAACAGCTACTTCATTTACGTGCTTGGCGAGGTTCTGAAGCCAGGCAAGTACCCGCTCAAGTCCTATGCAACAGTGCTCCAGGGTGTGTCAATGGCAGGCGGATTTACGCCCTATGCGTCGAAAAGTAAAATGCAGGTCATTCGAACGCATGCGAACGAGGATGGAACAGAGCGTCAGATTCGGATCCCCGTTCCCTACAACGAGTTGGTCTCTGGAAAAGGTGAGATCGAGAATTTCATCCTGAGGTCAGGGGATACCATTGTTGTCCCGTAACAGCAGTGGATATCGGTGGAGCGTCTCCGCGAGCCTCCTAGTGGTCCTTATCTTGGGAATAGATAGCATGGCTTATGGCCAGTACGTTCGCTCATGTGGAACGCCCTCGCCGCTTTCACCAGTACCAGGGGCGGGCTCCTTTGAGGTCGTTCCTTCCATGTGTGTGTCTGAACGGTATGATAGCAATGTCTTTTATGCGCCCCCTACGCCAGGCCTTCAGAGAGACGACTTCGTGACAACCGTGAATCCAATGGTTCGAGTAACCCGCAATGGAGACTACGCATCTGGTGTTCTGAACGTGAGTGGATTTAGCGAAACCTACATAAGAAATCCGAATCTCAACTACCTTGGTACGAACGACAGCCTCTCCCTCAATCTCGATAACTCCATAAAGAGGCTGCTGCCCAATGCGAGCTTGAGCGTCATGGATACGTTCAGCTATACGCCGTTACCACCGGGGTTTGTGAACCCGGCAGCGGGAACGAGTCCAGGCGCTCCCGGCAATATTCAAAATGTTTACGCGCAAGGAATTATAGGGTTTCGGGCCAATAACCTTATGAATAGCGGGACTGTATCAACATCATATGCTACGACCGCTTCGACTAGTCTCAACGCTTCATACAACAATGCGATACTCAAGTTCAAAGGATCTCCCTCAAGCACAGGGAGCACGGGTTTCTTTGATACGACAAGTCAAATTGGAACCATGGGAGGAAGAGCTCGAGTGAGCGAGCTGGACACACTAAATTTCGGATATTCTCATGCGCAAATAGAATACACGACGAGCTCCACATCATCTCTCTATAAAACAGACACCGCGACCATCGGATGGTCGCGAACGCTGACCCCCAATCTCAGTGCTGAGCTGGGAGGTGGCGGTATCCTGATTAGTCCCGGGCTAACAACCTATGCTGCGAATGCAGCGCTGATTATGAATTTCTTAAACAATAGCGCGACTATAAGCTATGCACGCTCAGCCTATCCGAGCTTTCAGGTTAGTGGTGCACCACTGATTACGGACATGTTCTCATTGTCCGCCGTCCAGAAGATCGATCGACAATGGCAGCTCGCAGAATCAGCGAATTATGCGCATAGCGTTGGCGGGAGTGGTCTCAACGCGTTGACATATAATACGTATTTCGCGTCGGTAGGGTTAGACTATTGGGTGACCAGTATCTGGTCGACCACATTGAGCTACGACTATATGAAATACAACACAGAATTAGGATCGCTCAAGACGGACTGGGACCGCCAAGTCATTACACTGAGTGTAAGAGCCACCTGGAGTTAAGATGTTAGATTCAAATATTTCACCATCACTAACACTGAGCGATTACTGGCACATGATTCTTCGAAGGAAATGGCTTGTACTTGCCATTTTCTTCGCCTGCGTCGTGGGCGGCGGCATTCTGTGTGCGGTGTGGCCAGAGAGCTATCGTTCCAGTACGATGATTCTCGTTGAAAGTCAAAAAATTCCTGAAGACTATGTGAAAGCCCTCATCGGACCCAGTATCGAAGAGCGGTTGAACTCGATTCAGCAGCAGGTCATGAGTCGGACGTTGTTGACTCAAATGATCCAAGCGTTCGACCTCTATCCTGATGTTGTTCGCGAGGATGGGTTTGAAGCTGTGGTTGAGCGTCTACGGAAAGACATCCGTGTGAGTACGAGCGTTACACGCTCGGGGCGGGGGGGTGTTGACGCATTTTCGATCTCGTTTGCGCACCGAGATCCGCAGCTTGCCATGAAAGTGACGGCCAAACTTGCATCTCAATTCATTGATGAGAATCTCAGATCCCGGGAGCAACTTGTCGAGGGAGCTTCTGAATTCATCGAGCAGGAACTTGGAATGGCCAAAGAACGTCTTGAAAACCAAGAGGCGGCCATCAGTCTTTTCAAGACGAAGCATATGGGGGAATTACCTGAACAGGTGCAGGCAAATCTGAGCACGCTCGATCGGTTGTCACTTCAGCATGGGACAACGGTTGACGCGATCCAAAGAGCATCGGACCGGCTGTCACTCATTGAGAAAACAATCAAAGAGTACGAAGCGTTAGGGCCAGCTACGGCAGCTACGGTACAGGGTCCTGGAGGCGTAGTCGTGATGGATTCGCCTCTTCTGCGTTTGAAGGAACTTGAAAAAACTCTCACGACTCTCTCGTCCGAGTATAAAGATCACTATCCGGACATCGTTGCCCTTAAACAGGAGATTCAGTCCCTTAAAGCACAGCTTGGGAAAACGGCAACGGAAGTCAACGAGTTTGATAAAGCGACGACGTCCACGAAGGAGATGAGACCCATAGATGCCTACCTGAGAGAACTAAGCCGACAGCGTGAGGAGGCGAAGCTAGAAATCGCATCAATGAAGGAGCGCCGTCTTCGTGTAAAAGAACAAATGAAAGAATATGAGTCTCGGGTCGAGAGGGCCCCTGCACGGGATCAAGAATTGATGCTTCTGGAGCGAGACTATGGCAATTTGAAGGAAAATTACCGGACCCTTCTGGACAAGAAACTCAATGCGCGATTGTCAGGAAACCTTGAAAAGCGTCAGAAGGGTGAGCAGTTTCGCATCATAGACCCAGCAAACCTGCCCCAAAAGTTGGAAGCGCCGGACCGGCTCAAGATCATGTTGCTCTCTCTGGTACTCGGATGCGGGTTGGGGGTAGGGAGTGTCGTGGCGCTAGAATCCTTCAGGCCTGTCTTCCGGCGATCGGATGACGTGGAGAGTTTCTTGCAGATTAGGGTGCTCGCATCAATCCCTAATTTTGGGAACGGATCTGGTCGCATGCCTAAGTTCCTTTCGGGGAGTACGACCACTTCCAGATTCGACGAAGTGATGAAGGGTCGGTTATTGTCTGCTCGCCCGTCCGCTGATCAGCGGAACGGAACCTATGCCGACAAATCGGCTGGGGGGGGATCAGGATTGCCGGCTATCGGGACGAGAGGCCGTTCCAGTAAATTTAATATCGGGCGGGAGTCGGATTTGATAGCAAAGTGGAGTCCATTGTCGGTTGTTGCCGAGCAGTTCCGCGTAGCGGCTGCACGGCTAGTGCTCATGCAATCTGGGGCAGGAAGTAAGGTGACGGTCATCACCAGTGCGTTAAAAGGAGAGGGGAAATCGTTTGTGGCGGCCAATCTTGCGTATGTCCTTGCCTGCAATTTGGGCAAGCCGACGTTGCTGATTGATGGGGACTTGAAGTGTCCCATGGTCCACCAATGTATGGGAATCCCCCAGTTCCCAGGTCTGCGGGATGTGCTTGAAGGAGGGCGATCGGTCGACTCCTGCCTCCACCGCGCTGGGGAACTACCTCTTTGGATTCTTCCGTCAGGCGTTGCCTCCGGTCGGATGCTAGAATTGTCCGATATCCATAAAATTTCCGGCCTGTTGACAGAGCTGAAGAAGCAGTATGAGTACATCGTCATAGATGCTCCGCCAATCCTGCCTCTTGCAGACATGCATATGCTAGCAGGAATGGCTGACACGCTGGCTGTTGTGATCAGTGCAGGCATCACTCCGAGGAGTATAGTGGACAAAGCCGTTCGGACAATCGGCGTGACTAGCAACGCCTGTATTATTCTGAACGGGCTAGAGGTCGCGGGAGTTCCTTCATACATGCAGGAGAGCTAGGAGTATCTGTCCGAGAAAAAATAAGTGCGCTCCATATGACCAGCCTTATGATTCTAGTGCGAGACATCATCCCTCAGAAATCCTGGATGTTCTGGCTATATTAAAGGTCTTCTGCTAGATTCCGTAAACGAATGTAGCCGTAGTGATTTGGCTGTTCTCGTGGTGTGCAGCTGGCGACACTTGTTGTTGATGGAATTGTAGCCGCGGAAACAGTGTCATATTTTCCGAGTTTCTTCGTCTGACCTCATGCGAAGGAGCTGAAAGAAGAGTTAATCGGCGAAAACCGGAATTGCACCGGAATGGCGGCAGCCCATCTTCTCTCTGGTTGGTTTTGTTCAGTTGTTCTATCTCGTTTATTCTGTAATTTGACCCAGAGAAACCAAACAAACGAGACAAACCAGACAGACCAAACAAACTGAGCTAGGAGTAATCAAAATGCCATGGTATGTGGTCAGCACAAAGCCCCACCAGGAAAAACAGGCTGAATTGCACGTCAAACAGTGTGGCATTGAGTGTTTCCTGCCGCTGTTGAAGGAGAGTAAAATCATCCGTCGAACGCGCAAGACAGTCATTAGCCCTTTTTTCCCTGGGTATTTCTTTGCGCGCTTCAACTTAGACACGCACACCCGGGCTGTGAGTTATGCTACAGGGGTACGTCAAATCGTAGAGTTTGGCTCGGGGCCAGTTGAGTTGGACGTGGCCATAATCGACGCCATCAAGGAAAGGCTGAGCAATGGCTATGTGATGCCACATTCTGAGCGCTTCAAGATGGGGCAGATTGTACATATCAAGGGTGGTCCGTTCACGGGGCTTGAAGCCGTGTTCATGAGGGAAATGACAGACCGGAACAGGGTCCTCTTGTTGCTGAATTTACTGGGGCTAAATGCGAAGCTGACGATGGATATCGACCAAGTAAGCCTGCCTCAGGCGTTGTAGCTCGCGAGACTCACGAGAAAAGCGGGACGAGCGAGACTTGCATGACGTGTGAGCCCAGTCCTTGCGAGTCGTGCTTTTCCTGCCCGTCTCGCATGAGTCAGTCATCCGCGAATGGGGAAATACATGAAAGAGACAAGTGCGAAGGCTCGTAAGGGGATAGCTGTGGTGAAGAATAAGACAGCAAGTGGGCCGAAGAGGGACCGCGAGAATATTACGCACAGTCATAGCGCATCAGACAGCAGTTCGAAGAACCGTGCTGTGGAGGTCACCAACTATCGCTGCATTGCGCCGAGCGTCAAGGTGGGGCACAACGTGAAGTTCTCGCAATTCATCAACCTCTACGGTTGCGAGGTTGGTGATGAAACGAAGATTGGGGCGTTTGTCGAGATTCAAAAGAATGCCAAAGTCGGCCGGCGGTGCAAAATATCGAGCCATACGTTCATTTGTGAAGGCGTGACGATCGAAGACGAGGTCTTTGTCGGTCACAACGTCACGTTTGTCAATGATTCCTTTCCGCGTGCGACGAGCAGGACTGGAGCACTCCAGACCGAACAGGATTGGAAGGTCGAAGTCACGTTAGTCAAGAAAGGTGCGTCGATTGGATCGGGAGCGACCATCCTGGCGAATGTGGTGATCGGCGAGAACGCATTGATTGGCGCCGGCTGTGTAGTAACTCGCGACGTGCCGGCAAATGCGATCGTGGCAGGAAATCCCGGGAGAGTGGTGCGATTCATTGATCAGGGTAACGGCCCAGGTGTTCAGGCTGAAGGCTGAAGTGGCCGAACCTCCGACCTTCAGCCTATCTACCTAACAAGGAGACACACATGAGTAATGAGAAGATTCCTTTTCTTGATCTGGTCACGGTCCACCGAGGGCTGCAAGATGAGTTTGTCGAAATCCTCAAAACAGCGCTCAGTACCGCAGGATTTATCGGTGGTCCTATGGTGCAGGGATTTGAACAGGATTTTGCGCAGTTTTGCGAATCGCGATTCTGTGTGGGGGTCAGCAGCGGCACGGATGCCTTGCGATTTGCCCTCATGGCCGCAGGGATACGTTCCGGAGACATCGTGGTGACGGTGCCGAATACATTTATCGCCACGACCGAGGCCATATCCCAGGCGGGTGCACGTCCTGACTTTGTCGATATCGACAAACGGACTTACAATATGGATCCAGAGAAGCTCCGCCAGTATTTAGAGAAAGAGTGCTCGTGGGATTCTGGCGCAAAGCGGGCCTTCCACAAGCGAACGGGTAATCCGGTGACGGCAGTCATTCCCGTGCATCTGTACGGCCAGATGGCCGATATGGACCCTATTCTTGATCTAGCCATCCAATACAATCTCAAAGTGATTGAAGATGCGTGTCAGGCACAGGGCGCGGAGTATTTCTCTAAGAAAGAAAACCGTTGGCGCAAGGCCGGCTCCATGGGCCATGCGGCGGCGTTCAGCTTCTATCCAGGCAAGAACTTGGGCGCATGTGGAGAAGCCGGCGCTATTACAACCGATGATGAACAGTCGGCTCAGACTTGCCGGCTGTTGCGTGACCACGGGCAGTCGAAGAAGTACTTTCACGACATTGAAGGCTACAATGGCCGGCTTGATTCCATTCAGGCCGGCTTTCTGCGGGCCAAGCTCCGGCATTTGAAGAAGTGGAATGAACAACGCCGGGATATCGCCCATCGCTACAACACACTGTTTGCCGATGCGGAGGGAGGCGTGGCGCTTCCCCATGAGCCGGAGTGGTCTCGTTCGGTCTATCACCTGTATGTATTGCGGGTGGGCGATCGGGCGCAGATCCAGAAACGTTTGGATGAGTCCGGCATTAGTACAGGGATTCACTATCCGATTGCGCTTCATCTGACGAAGGCTTACGAAGGATTTGGTTTCCGTGCCGGTGATTTCCCAGTCGCGGAGAAAGCCGCCTCGCAGGTGCTGTCGCTTCCCATGTTTCCAGAGCTCACCTCTCGCCAGCAGGATCGCGTTGTTGCTGAGGTGCTGAAGTCTCTCGCCGTTGCTCCCAGCAGCGGGTCGAGGTAGGAAAGTCCACGCCTGTTCAGATGGGTCGGTCGGTGGGCTGACGGTTGGTGTGACAGATAGCCTGTCTCACATTCTGGGTAATGCTGGTTTTGAGTTTAGGCGGTTAGCTATCGAGGAAGTCAAGAAATGCTTCCGGCTTCGGATGGTTAGTATGGAAAACGAACTTGTTGAGGGAGTGCGGTTGGAGCATTGTTCAAAATGGGGTAAGCCTGAAAGGCTAGCCCCATTGCTCGATATTCACAAGCGGCGTTTGGAAATGGACTTTGTGTTGGAGGGGGATGGTTGCTCGATGTATTTGCTCAATGCGGCCTCGCAAGACTTTACGTATTCACTCCTGTTTTCCCACTACGCGTGTGACAGGATTCAACGGGCCGGCTATTGAAATGGACGAAAGTACGAAGGTTCTCGTTGTGGTGAATATCGACCAGTTAAGCCCGTCGTGGTTAGCCGCGTGAGTAAATCGTGCGGTCTAAGGTCGCTCAACAGGCCATGTCCACCCCGCCCTCTCTCGTTAGCGGAGGTGCAACATCCATTGCGTCCGCCACAATCGATAACATTACTTTTGCGTTCGCCATCGGCATGAAATCAAAACCATCCGAATGGATAATAAGTAGGCTGTATTATCAACTTAAGCCATTTATTCCACGGTCTATCCAAGTCCTTGTTCGAAGCGCCGTCGCTCTGAGAATGCGCCCATCGTATGCCCATGTCTGGCCTATAGATGAACGTGCGAATTGCAAACCCCAAGGATGGTCTGGATGGCCTGGGCAGAAGCAATTCGCATTTGTTCTACTGCACGATGTTGATACCGAAGTGGGCCACGATAAGAGTCGCCGATTGATGGAGCTAGACAGGGAAATGGGATTTCGATCCTTGTTTAGTTTCGTTCCTGAGCGATATCAGGTTTCACCTGCACTACGCCAAGACCTTTTTAGTAATGGGTTCGAGGTCGGGGTCCATGGCCTGAAACATGACGGGAAATTATTCTTGTCGCGGGAGAAGTTTCAGCGGCAAGCTCAGGCGATTAATAAGTATCTCAGGGAATGGAATGCAGTAGGGTTTGTATCGCCTTCTATGCACCGCCATCTTGATTGGATGCACGATATAAACATCGAATATGACGCATCGACCTTCGATACAGATCCTTTTGAGCCTCAGCCTGATGGCGTCCGCACAATTTTTCCCTTTATGGTTCCCGGACATAATGGTCGATCAGGATATGTGGAACTTCCGTACACGCTCCCCCAGGATTTCACACTGTTTATCCTAATGCAGGAAAAGAGTATCGCCATCTGGAAACAGAAGCTGGATTGGATCGTGAAGAATGGAGGCATGGCCCTTGTTATCACCCATCCCGACTATATGAATATGGGGGCAGGGAAATGTGGAATGGGAGAGTACACAGCGGAGCTGTATATGGAGTTCCTTCAATATGTAAAAAGCGAGTATGGGACGCAATATTGGAACCCGCTACCGAGAGAGCTCGCACAATTCTGGAAGGTCAGAAGTAGCTGCGCGAAGGAAGAAGGCTGTCAAACGGAGCGCATTACAAAGGGGTGAATGTATGAAGGCAGTGATTCTTGCCGGTGGATTAGGGACTCGGCTATCCGAAGAAACCGTCTTGCGGCCGAAGCCCATGGTTGAGATAGGTGGGAAACCGATCCTATGGCATATTATGCAAATACATGCTGTGCATGGAGTCACAGAGTTCGTCGTTGCGCTGGGCTATAAAGGCGAGATGATCAAAGAGTACTTTCTCAATTTCTTTGCGATCAACAACGATCTGTCCATCGATCTTTCAACCGGGAAGGCAACGATTCATGATGGCAGCCAACCCAAGTGGACGGTGCATCTTGTCGATACAGGAATGGGCACGCAAACAGGAGGGCGCGTACGTCGACTCAAGAAATGGCTTGGGAGTGATGAGACGTTCATGCTGACGTATGGAGATGGAGTAGCCGATCTTAACATCAAGGACTTGCTGGAATTCCACCGTTCTCACGGGAAATTAGCAACGATGACGTCAGTTCGGTCTCCGGCACGTTTTGGGCGACTCGGGTTTGAGGGCGACCGTGTAACGGAGTTCTTTGAAAAACCTGAATCGGGAGAGGGCTGGATCAACGGAGGATTCTTTGTTCTGAGCACGAAGGCACTTGATTATATCGAAAACGATCAAACGATTTGGGAGCGTGACCCGGTCGAGCAGTTGGCTCATGCAGGACAGTTGATGGGATTCAAGCATTTTGGGTTCTGGTCCTGCATGGATACGTTGAAAGAGAAATCGTACTTGGAGGAGCTATGGCAGTCTGGTAAAGCTCCTTGGAAGATCTGGTAGGACGACGTGCGATCAGATTTTCTTGTCATCGGCGGCGGCGTGATCGGATTGAATATCGCGCGAAAGCTCCGGCGCACATTCCCTGGATCCTCAGTCCATCTTCTCGAAAAAGAAGCTGATTGCGGACTCCATGCGAGCGGCCGGAACAGTGGTGTTCTGCATGCCGGATTCTACTACTCGCCGGATAGCCTCAAGGCTAAGTTTACCTGGCGTGGCAACCGCCTGCTGACTGAGTACTGCGAGAACAAGAAGATTCCATTGAATAAATGCGGGAAGTTGGTGGTAGCCAAAGATCATGCCGATCATGCGGGACTGGATGAACTTTTGAAAAGGGGACGTGCGAATGGGATACCCCTCGAAGAGATCTCGGAAAAAGATGCCAAAGCCATTGAGCCTCGGGTCAAGACTTGCGAGCGGGCATTGTTTTCACCGGCGACGTCGACGGTCGATCCTTCACTGGTAATGCAGGCCATGAAGAAGGACGCAGTCGATGAAGGCGTGCAGCTCCATTGCGGGGTCCAATACCTTGGAGCATCCAAAGGGCAGGTAAAGACAACCCAAGGCACGCACGAAGTCGGGTATGTTGTGAACGCCGCCGGACTCTATGCGGACCGTATCGCTCGGGACTATGGATTCTCTGAGCACTATCGCATTCTTCCCTTCAAGGGGCTCTACCTCTATTCCAGTGAACCCGCAGGGTCGATTCGCACAAACATCTATCCTGTGCCTGATTTGAAGAATCCGTTCTTGGGTGTTCACTTCACGGTGGCCGCCAGCGGGAAAGCCAAGATTGGACCGACCGCCATTCCCGGGTTCTGGCGAGAGCAGTATGGTGGAATGGCGAATTTTCGCTGGAGCGAATTTCTCGAGGTGGCCATGCGGGGGGTGGGTTTGCTAGCCAATTCCAATTTTGATTTTAAGACGCTCGCTCTCAAGGAGATGGCAAAGTATTCAAAATCGAAGATGGTTGCACTAGCCAGTGAATTGGCGGAAGGGGTTAGGCCCGAGCATTACCAGCACTGGGGAAAGCCGGGAATCCGAGCACAACTTGTCGATATAGAGAAACGCAAACTCGAAATGGATTTTGTGTTGGAGGGCGACCGTCATTCTATGCACGTGTTGAACGCCGTCTCTCCGGCCTTTACATGCAGCCTTCCGTTTGCAGAGCATGTGTGCGAGCGTATTCAAGCCATCTTGAACTGAGGGGGTAAGTATGAAGATCCTCATCACGGGAAACATGGGCTATGTGGGGCCAATGGTGCTTCGTCGTCTGCGAGAGTCTCATCCCGCTGCAGAACTTCTCGGATACGATACGGGCTACTTTGCACATTGCTTAACTGGTGTAGAACGGTTTCCTGAAAGCCTCGCGGATGTCCAGTACTTCGGTGACATCCGGAGCGTGAGTGATGAGGTCTTGCAGGGAGTCGACGCTGTTGTTCACCTCTGTGCAATCTCCAATGATCCGATGGGAGCATTGTTTGAAGATATCACTCTGGACATCAATCATCGGGCTAGTATCGATCTTGCGTGCAAAGCAAAGCGGGCTGGGGTCAAGAAGTTTGTTTTTGCGTCGAGCTGCAGTGTCTACGGTTTTGCGGAGGGAGGTCCTCGGCGAGAAGAGGATGCAGTCAATCCCCTCACGGCGTATGCCAAATCGAAGGTCAATACAGAACAAGATCTCGCATTGCTGGCTTCTGAGACCTTCACCGCAACGTGCCTCCGGTTTGCAACAGCCTGCGGGATGAGCGATCGTCTGCGACTGGATCTTGTGCTAAACGATTTTGTCGCCGGCGCGCTCGCGTCCAAGCACATCAACATCCTGAGCGATGGCACCCCATGGCGCCCGCTCATTCACGTAAGAGACATGGCGCGGGCGATCGATTGGGCCGTGCAGCGAGACCATCGGGACGGTGGAACCTGCCTGACGCTGAACGTGGGGAGCGATACCTGGAACTATCAAGTGAAGGATTTAGCAGCAGCAGTGGCCAAGCTGGTGCCTAATGTTGAGGTGTCGATCAATATGGACGCGCAGCCAGACAAGCGTTCGTATCGGGTGAATTTCGACAAGTTCACCAAGTTGGCACAAGGATTTCTCCCCGTGGTGGATCTTCAAAATGCGGTAGTCGATCTGCGAGATGGCCTGATGGCAATGCACTTTCAAGACACTAACTTTCGGACCGGCGAATTCATGCGGCTGGTCACCTTGAAGCGACTCCGAGAGAGCGGTCAGTTGACCGACAGTCTTGTTTGGAGGGAGCGATCGATTCGATAGATTAAAGGGTATCATCCAGTGACGTCCGGCGGATGTTCTTCCGTAGCCAGAGAGATGAAGAAGGGGGATATGCACATGAGCCAATCACAGTGCCGATCATGCGGCGCGCCGTTAGAGCATACGTTTGTCGATCTCGGTATGTCTCCGCTGGCTAATTCCTATATCAAGCCGGAGCAACGCAACCGGATGGAGCCTTTCTATCCATTGCAGGTGTATGTATGCGCGAAATGTTTACTGGTTCAATTAGAGCAGTTCTCAACTGCGCACGATATTTTTTCCGACTATGCGTATTTCTCATCTTTTTCGGATTCGTGGTTGGCCCATGCGAAGGCGTATGTCGACATGATCGTTGATCGATTCCGATTGGATCGCAATTCCAAAGTAGTTGAGATTGCCAGTAATGACGGATACCTGCTGCAAAATTTCGTCGCGCGTGGGATCCCCGTGCTTGGAGTCGAGCCTGCAGCGAATGTGGCGGAAGTGGCAAAGACGAAGGGGGTTAATACGAAAGTCGCCTTCTTCGGAGAGAAGACGGCCCTCGATCTGACCGCTGAAGCATGGGATGCTGATCTGATCATCGGCAACAACGTGCTGGCTCACGTTCCTGATTTGAATGACTTTGTCAAAGGACTCAAGGTACTGCTGAAACCAACGGGGCTTATTACTATGGAGTTCCCCCACCTACTTCAGTTGATGGAGCAGAATCAGTTCGACACCATCTACCATGAGCACTTTTCCTATTTTTCATTTCTTGCCGTGGAGCGGGTGTTCGCCCGCCACGGGATGAAGCTGTTCGATGTGGAAGAGATTCCAACGCACGGCGGGTCGCTCCGAATCTATGCCTGCCACGATCAGGATGCGTCTAAGCCTATCGGGGCCCGCGCAGGGGAACTGAAATCGCGGGAAGAGGCCGCCGGATTTGGTCAACTGAATCACTACCTCTCATTTGGTCCGCAGGTGGAGGCGACCAAGCGAAAACTGCTCTCATTTCTCATCTCTGCCAGACAGGAAGGCAAGCGGGTTGTCGGCTATGGAGCGCCGGCGAAGGGCAATACGCTGCTCAACTATTGCGGTGTGCGAACGGATCTCATCGACTACACGGTTGACCGGAGCCCTCATAAACAAGGACATTTCCTGCCAGGCGTGCACATTCCCATCTATCCGCCAGAACGGATTCGGCAGACTCGACCAGATTACCTCCTCATTCTACCTTGGAATATCTGTGAGGAAGTGATGCAGCAAATGAATTTCATCCGCGAATGGGGCGGCCAGTTTGTGGTGCCGATTCCGGAGGTCAAGGTCTATCCGTGATCTTCCAGGAGACCGCTCTAAAGGGCGCCTTTCTCATTGATCTGGAGAAAAGGGAAGACGCTCGTGGTTTCTTTGCACGAACGTGGTGCGCCGAGGAATTTGCGGTGCAGGGGTTGAATTCGAGACTTGTTCAATGCAGCCTCTCATTCAACAGAACGAAGGGGACATTGCGGGGCATGCACTATCAGGCGCCTCCCCATCAGGAAGCGAAGCTGGTTCGGTGTACAACGGGGGCAATCTTCGACGTGATCATCGATTTGCGCCCCACCTCCCTTACCTATACTAAGCACGTCGGCATGGTTCTGACAGCTGACAGCCGGCAGATGCTGTATATACCAGAAGGTATGGCTCACGGCTTTCAAACGATAGAGGACGATACCGAGGTCTTCTATCAGATGTCACATCAGTACGAAGGCGGAAGTGCGAGGGGTGTGCGGTGGAACGATCCCCTGTTCGGAATCTCGTGGCCGCTAGGCAATCGCATCATCTCCGAACGGGATCAGCAGTACCCCGATTTTGTGACTGAAGGGAGTGGATTGTGAATTTGCTCGCCTCGAAGAGCGGATTGGATTCGTTGCCGATTGGTGAAGCGATGCACCGGTGGATGGCAGAACTTTTCCCCATCTGCCGAAGCATTACCGGAAACGGCGTCCGGGAAACCCTGCGACTCATCCAAAAGCGCATTCCGCTCACCATCAATGAAGTGCCGAGCGGAACCAAGATCTTCGATTGGACGGTCCCTTTGGAGTGGAACATCCAGGATGCCTACATTAAAAATCTGCGTGGCGAGCGGGTCGTCGACTTTCAGCAATCGAATCTGCACGTTGTCAGTTATAGCCAACCGGTTAAGGGGCGGATGTCCTTTGCGGAACTCAAGGAGCATCTGTACACCCTTCCGGATCGTCCCGACTGGATCCCGTATCGCACTTCCTACTACAAGGACAGTTGGGGATTCTGTCTGAGTCACCGACAGTTGCTGCAGCTATCGGATACGGAATATGACGTCTGCATCGACACGTCATTGAGCCAAGGACATCTAACATATGCGGATTTTTATCTGCCGGGGCAGTTACAGAACGAGGTACTTATCTCTGCCCATGTCTGTCACCCCTCGCTGTGTAACGACAATTTATCAGGGGTCGCCGTCGCCACGTTCTTGGCAGAATGGCTTGCCTCGCAGCCGCGACGCTACTCCTATCGCGTCCTGTTCATACCGGGAACCATCGGTTCCATCACGTGGTTGAGCCAACATCAACAGCAGGCGGCACGGATCAAACACGGGCTGGTGTTAACGGGGGTCGGGGACGCCGGCCCGATCACCTATAAGAAGAGTCGCCGGGGTGACGCGGAGATTGATCGGGCGATGGCTCATCAGCTCAAACACTCCGGGAAAGCCCACACCGTCATCGACTTCATTCCCTACGGCTACGACGAGCGGCAGTATTGTTCCCCAGGATTTAACCTCGCGGTCGGATGCTTCAGCAGAACTCCGCACAGCCAGTATCCCGAATATCATACTTCGGCTGACAATCTGGATTTTATGAAACCGCAGTCTCTCGCTGAATCGTTGAGCTATTGCCAGGCCGCCGTGGAGATTCTCGAGTTGAACAAGACCTATCTCAATCAGAGCCCCCACTGCGAGCCGCAATTGGGGAAGCGAGGTCTCTATCGTGCGATCGGCGGGTATGCCGGAGAGAAGTCCATGGAAATGGCGTTTCTATGGGTGCTCAATCTCTCGGACGGGCACCATTCTTTGCTGGACATTGCGGAGCGTTCAAATTTACCCTTCCAGACACTCGCGCAGGCTGCCTCGGTACTGGTCGAACATTCGCTCTTAACACAGGTATCTGGGCAAGAACTGAATAGGTAATTAAACCGCAGGGAGCATCGGCAATCTCGTTCTTGCAAAAATTCACAGATGCCATGAGATTGGGCATCCCGGACGAGATCAAGACACCTTTTCGACTAACCCGGTCTGCAGTAAAAAGCTTCTAACGGTGTCTCAGTAGATTTACTGAGATTGTGCTAGGCCGCGATCTTGATACATTTCCACACGAACAGGGACCGAGAATGAGTACAAGCTCGATAGGAACGTTTGGTGAGAAAGTTGCACTTGTAACTGGAGCAAGCAGTGGGATCGGTAGGGCCCTTGCCCTTGCTTTTGCGAAAGAAGGGATGCATCTATGTCTGGTTGGTCGAGACGGGGAGGCATTAGAGCGAATAGCGACACAGGTTCGGAGTGCGACTCTCCGTGTCGTGTGCTGCCACGTTGATCTCACACGAGAAAAGGATATCCGGACCTTGAAGGAGCTTTTCCAGGACCAGTTTCGGCGCCTGGATGTGTTGGTGCACAGCGCAGGTGTTATGGCACATGGGACCGTCGCCAGCGCTCCAGTCGAAGATTTCGATCGACAATACCAAACGAATGTACGCGGCCCGTATCTCCTCACCCAACTCTTATTGCCTTGGCTGAGTATGCATCAAGGGGAGGTTGTGTTTGTCAATTCAAGCGTTGGTGTTTTGGCAAGAGATGGGATAGGACAATATGCCGCCACAAAACATGCGTTGAAAGCGATCGCGGATAGTCTTCGTGCTGAAGTGAATAAGGATGGAATACGAGTCTTGAGCATTTTTTTGGGAAGAACTGCCACTCCTATGCAAGAAGAGATTCATCGTCTGGAAGGGAAGCAGTATCGACCTGAACACTTGTTACAGCCTGAAGATGTGGCGCAAACCGTGCTGAGCGCTCTCCGTCTCTCCCGTACCGGGGAGATTACTGATATTCACCTCCGGCCCATGCAGAAACCTGCTTCCGTGGATATGAGGTAATTAACGTGTGGGACGTCTTACACGGGCCGCATACTCAAGTCGTACGCATGAAGAAGAACGCTGGGAGATGAATCCGAGTGAAGACTGCTCAAGGGGGTTGGCAGAAAAAGGCTGGTCTAAAGTGTGTTCAGTTTGGGCAGCGAAAGGACTGAAAGGGCTTCTCTCTGAAATTTGGATGCGGTTCTGGATGCTATTCGCAGGAATGGGCTTCTGGGGCCGAATGGCAACGCGCTTGGCTGCGGCTGCCTCGCCACCGTACTATGGTCGGACTAATCTGTCCTGGTTTAACAAAAAAGGCTATGTTTCAGCTGCCGCAACCATTCATTACAAGCATTTGCAGCTGGGAAACCATGTGTTTATCGATGATGGAGTAGTAATTTTTCAAGGTGAACCAGGCGATGAGGTCATACTTGGTGACCGTGTGCATCTCTATCGTGACGTTATCATTCAGACGGGCTCCGGAGGCAGGGTTGTTATCGGCGACCAATCGTGTATTCATCCGCGCTCTATTATCTCGGCCTATAAGGGGGCGGTCCTAATTGGAAAGGATGTTCAAGTCGCGGCAAATTGCGCCTTCTACCCCTATAACCATGGCATGGAACTGGGCATTCCCATTATGCAGCAGCCGGTGACATCTCATGGGAATATCACGGTGGGAGACGGAGCCTGGATCGGTACAGGCACAATTGTCTTAGCCAATGTTTGTATAGGAAATGGAGCGGTGATAGGAGCTGGTTCCGTCGTTACTGGGGACGTTCCAGACAATGCGATTGCGTATGGAGTGCCAGCACGGGTGATTAAGATGAGAGGGAAGAGTTAGCCAATGAGTGCTATGTATGAGTGAGCATGCACGAAGGTTTGATCCTTTTTCGGCGAAAGAGCGAGAGGGTTCACTCAAGGAACGGTCAGTGCGAGGCGGCCTGGTTACTATGTCAAGCCAGGCAATAGAACTTGTCCTGCAAATCGGGTCGATGGTAATTCTGGCCAGGCTGTTGTTGCCGGAGCATTATGGCCTTATCAGCATGGTGACCGCGCTGGTCGCGGTTGCGGCGCGGTTTGCTGACCTGGGACTGGAACAAGCGACCATCCAGCGTAAGGACATCACGCATGAGCAGGTGAGCAATCTCTTTTGGATTAATGTGGCGATCGGTTCTGGATTGATGATCGTGGTGGCAGCGGCCTCCCCCCTGATTGCTGCCTTTTATAAAGAGACGCGACTCGCACCCATCGCGATCGCAATATCATTGAATTTTCTCATGGCGGGATTAACGGTCCAGCACCAGGCACTCCTGCGTCGGCGGATGCACTTTACGGTATTGGCGGGCATTCAAATAGGAACCTCGATCCTTAGCACAGCCCTGGCCATTGTGCTGGCAGTCGCGGATTATGGCTACTGGGCGTTAGTGTGGCGAGAGGTGGCCAAAGGCGCGCTGATGGTGATCGCGATCTGGATCTGGTGTCCATGGATACCAGATTTTCCTAATAGGCGGGTCCCTATCGGGCACTTGCTCAGGTTCGCCAGGCACATTACTGGATTTAATGTAGTGGTGTTTGCTACGGTGAGCCTTGACCAGATCTTAATCGGAAGATGGCATGGCTCTGCAGAATTGGGGATATACAGACAAGCCTATCAGTTAATCACCACACCCATTGCTCAGCTTTACATGGCGTTTTGTCGGGTCGCAGAACCGGCCTTGAGCTCCATTCAGGACAATCATGAGCGGTACAGGAAGTACTTCACCAAGATGTTGATGGCATTGACTGCGGTGACGATGCCTTTGATCCTGTTCATTGCCATCTATGCGGAAGATGTGGTCTTGGTGATGCTAGGAAAAAATTGGCTGGGAGTGACGGAGGTCCTGAGAATCCTGGCGCTGGCAGTATTGCTCATGCCGGCTATTGAGACGACAGGACTGCTGCTCCAAACCACCGGTCAGACAAAACGGTACTTCAACATGGGCCTTGTCACCTCAGCGATCCGAGCCTGCGCGTATGGGATCGGGGCCTGGTGGGGTGCGCTCGGCATGGCCTATGCGCACGTGGCGGTGACTTGCGTGGCGATGATTCCGCGGCTATATTTCTGCGTCAGGGAGACGCCCATGAGTCTGAGCGCGTTTTTACGCGCAGTCGCAAAGCCATCCATAGCAACCTTTGGGATGACGATAGCGCTGGTGCTGTGGAATGCGGTGACAGGCATGACCGGAGGGGGAGCGAGGCTCGCAATGGCATTGCCAATTGCGGGAGGCGCCTATCTGTTGACCTGGATGATGACTCCCGGAGCGAAAGAGGATCTCAGGGAAGTGCTGGGGGAAATCATGTCGGGGCTGCAGGTCTGGAAGGTCTACTGGAAGCGGGGTGGAGTAGAGAGTGGATGAAAGAACATGCGAAGCCAAATTCGTTGTTGTGTTGATCCACTCTCGAAGGATCTGGGAGAGGTCGGGTGATGGCAGGGAATTCGGAAGGGATTTCGAAACAAGGACTGGAAGAACGTGCGCTGCCACGGATCTGCATGCCTGTTTTCTCATCCTTTGAAAAGTGCGCCTTCCGAGCGGGAACGCTTGAGGGCCAGGATATCCTGGCGGCATGCGATGCCGTCGATGTCATTCCTTTGGAACCGTCGTTCTTGTATGCCTATAAAGACGCATTGAGCAGGCTGGTCTATCACGATTTCACCCGCCGTCTTGTGTTTCGGAACCCCGGTCTGAAACCGGTGCGCCTCACAAAGGAATATGATTTGTTCTTGCTGGTCTGTCCATGGTGGCAGGATGTCTGGTATGCCAACGCGATTCAAGGATGGCAGGATCATTGCCGGACTAGTGTGTGTTGGATCATGGAGCAATGGGCTAACCGTATTCCCGATGTCGAGAACTGGCTTTCCATCCTGAATAAATTCGATCACGTCATAGTAGGAACCGATGGCTCAGGAAAGCCCCTTGGCGATGCAATAGGCCGTGCTGTTCATGAGCTGCATCCGGGTATTGATGCTATTCGTTTTTCCCCGTACCCGAATCCGCCGGCACGTACGATTGACGTGTACAGCATCGGGCGTCGACTAGAAGGCATACACAAGTCATTGTTGGCCCTGTCTGGACAGAAGAAAATATTTTATGTGCACGATACCACACAAACAGGTGGTAGCCAGGTACAGAACCACCGAGAGCATCGTGAGCTGTATGCCAATATGGCCAAACGAAGCCGCTTTTTCATGGTGGCACCAGGGAAAGTGAATGAGCCTGGACAAACTCACGGCCAGGTTGCACTGGCGGGTCGCTATTTCGAAGGCTCGGCAGCAGGTACTGTTCTAATAGGCCAAAAAGCCGATTGTGCGGGGTTCCGTCAACATTTTGATTGGCCAGATTCAGTCATCGAGATTCAGCCGGATGGCTCGGATGTGGCAGAGGTATTATCAAAATTGTCAGATGAGCCTGAGCGGCTTCATGAGATCAGTCGTCGAAATGCCGTGGAAGCGCTCCGGCGTCATGATTGGATATATCGTTGGAGAGAAATTCTCAATATTGCTGGACTAAGACCAACTGGGGCCATGCAAGAGAGAGAAGAGCTGTTGGCTAAAATTGCAAATCAGGTGAAGAGATGAATCACACAATACCACGGCGGATTATACAGATATGGGGTGGTGGCCGTGAATTGCCACTATTGGCAAGAGCTGCTGCTACGAACATTAGACTGCTCAACCCAGATTTTGAATACATGTTATTGGACGATGGAGAAATGAACAAGCTGATTGAGGGGACCTTTCCGCAGTACAAGGGAGTCTTTGACTCTTTTGCTCTTCCGATTCAGCGTTATGACTTTGCAAGGTATTTAGCCATATATCACTACGGTGGGTTTTATTTCGACGTTGACGTTTTCTTGGCATCACCTCTTTCTGAATTGTTGGAACATAGCTGTGTTTTTCCTTTTGAAGCATTGACGGCCAGTAAGTTCTTGAGAGCGGAGTATGGGATGGACTGGGAGGTTGGCAACTACGCTTTTGGGGCTACTGCAGGGCATCCATTCATTCTTGCGATCATTGAAAACTGTGTTAGGGCACAGCAAGACTTAGACTGGGCACAGGCCATGGTTAAAAGTGTGCCGAGACCATTTCGAGATGGGCTATACGTTCTATGTACTACTGGACCCCTGTTGGTCTCAAGAACTCTGGCGGAGTTTCCTGACGCTAGTAACTATGTGAAAGTGCTTTTCCCTGAGGATGTCCGTGATCCCAACAGTTGGAGCCGTTTTGGACAATTTGGCGTTCATTTAATGAAGGGGGAATGGCGTGATCGAAGAGGTTGGTGGCGGAAGCGCCTGTTTAACGCCTGGGAGTCGATGATTATGAAGAAGATGCTTAAGGATAGTGCTGGGCTAGGCAAGAATAGGTCGTTGGAGTTTGGATGTAATTTGTGAGAACTGGAGCCAATACGGAGGCCGTTTGTCAAGCCGCACGACCGAGAACTCGCTTGAGGAAGGGACTCGGGCACGATCCACGAAGGAAACCACTTCGCACTTTCAACTACTCAGAGGTCAGCAATTTGAACAACAGCATGTCCAAACATTCCGATGGAACGTGGCTTCGTGTATCTGTTTGCCGTCTCGGACTGGGCAAGTTTCCGAGCGTTATCTCTCTGACGGTATGCAAAGGCTAGCTACAGGATTATGCATCTACCTGGGGTATGTGTACGCATTGACACTGAGTCCATTTCATATTGCTTGGGACTCTGAAAGGAGCATATCGCTCCTAATCAATCGTAATTTTGGAGCACTCGATATCAGTCTCAATACGGTCGGATTCCTGCCATTTGGGTTTCTTCTCTACTTCTTACTCAAGGCAAACGACCGTCCATTGGGAAAGCTGTGCATCACTGCTTCTCTCGCCTGCGCTCTGAGCGCGATCATCGAGATCATACAATTGCATATCCCCACGAGGAGCTCTTCTATTGTTGACGTTGCTGCGAACACAGTCGGAGCTGCATGCGGGTTTGTGATTGGATTCTGGGCGCATCAGCGTTCGTGGCTTTCGTGGGCGATGGAGTACAAGGCCGGGTTGGCGGTCGTCGGATTATCCGTGTATGGTGCAGCCCTCCTTATGGTGTTTGCGGTGGCCGGAATGCCGCAGAGGCTTGATGCATGGGAACGAGGATTTCCGCTGCTTATCGGGAACGAAGCGACCTTGGGTCGGCCATGGTTGGGAAGCATCTTCTCCCTTCTGCTATTTGACCGCGGGCTCACGCGTGAAGAAATATACTTGCTGTATTCCACTGGGCCCAAGTTAAAGCCGAATGCGATAGAGGAGCATCGCCCGATTCTTGCGTATCTCTTCGATGAAGGGCATGGCGAAATTGTCCACGACAGGTCGCAAGTGGGAGAAGCCCTGGATGTGACAATGGAATCGCCGGATCGTGTGGCATGGCTGCCGATCGGCGCGCTCGAAATCAAAGAAGAGACCGTCATCCGGAGTGTGGAGCCGCATGAGAAAATCCACCGGCAGATTGCGGAAACGGATGCATTCTCCGTTTCGGTGTGGTTCCAACCGGCAAGCCTCGAACAGCATGGCCCGGCGAGAATTGTTTCGTATTCGGAAAGTCCTTTCTCTCGGAACTTCACGATAGGGCAGGAAGGAGCCGAGCTGCACTTTCGCGTTCGTGATTTGCTGTCTGGCCGTAACGGAACTGGATGGGATCTGAAAGCAAGGGCATTGCAGTCGTCAAGTGAGCCGACTCATGCAATCGTTACATATGACAAGGGATTCAAAAGTCTCTATGTCAACGGGGCCATGGTGCTCGATGCCCCTCCTCCCGATGGACTGACCTTAATCGTGCGTTCTTTGCATTTCGATTCAGAGTCACCGTTCCACAAGTTCATTGTGGGATTTCTCCTGATCGGGGGAGCCGGGTTGCAATTGTGGCCTCTGGCGCTCAAGGATGAGTGGAATTCTCGAAAATTGGAGTAGTTATGAATCCCTGCGTTCCTTCTTGTGATTCTGCGAAAAGCTCTTCGCAGACAAACAGAACAATTTGGATAGATTTGGATAATTCTCCGCATGTACCGTTCTTCGTTCCCATTATTAAGGAACTGGAGAGGAAGGGGCATCGGGTAGTCCTGACTGCTCGCGATACGTTTCAGGTTCTCGGTCTTGCGGACTATTACAAATTGGATTACGCAAGAGTAGGGAAGCACTATGGCGCCAACAAGCTACTGAAAATTCTCGGCACGGTGTGGCGAAGCGCCCAATTGGCGCAAGTGATTCTCAAACATAAACCCGACATATCATTGTCTCATGGTTCCCGATCGCTCATTTTGCTTTCGTCGGTGCTCCACATCCCGACAATTCTCTTGTTTGATTATGAACATGCAACCAGGTTACCCGGGATTAGGCCGATATTGGGGATTGCGCCGGAGGTAATAGAGGCTTCCCGTATCGCGAAGCAGTTTCAGCGCGGCATCCGGACATATGATGGACTGAAAGAGGATGTCTATGTGGCTTCGTTTCAACCGGACTCTTCGATACTCAGGCAGTTAAACCTTAATGAAGACGAAATCATTGTAACCATTCGCCCACCTGCCACAGAAGCGCACTACCACAATCCTGAAAGTGAGAAGCTGTTTTGTGAAGCTGTGGAGTTTCTCGGCAAGTGCCCGAATGTCAGGATGGTGATATTGCCACGCAATGACAAATCTCAGAGAGAGTTCGTGTATAGAGCTTGGCCCAGGTGGTGCGAAGAGGGGAAAATCATCGTCCCCGATCGGGTTGTCAACGGGCTCGATCTAGTGTGGCACTCAGACTTCGTAATAAGCGGCGGAGGCACTATGAATCGGGAGGCTGCGGCGCTTGGGGTCCCTGTCTACAGCATATTTCGAGGACCCCTAGGGGCTGTGGACCGATATTTGGCAGAGAAAGGCCGCTTAATCCTCATCGAAACCACGGAAGATATCAGGAAGCGAATTCAGCCGATGAAAAGGCGTCGAGAAGAGGAGTCGTGCCTGACCGAACGGAAGGCGTTAAAGCAAATCATGGCAGCAGTAGAAGAAGTTCTGTGCTCCTTGCCTCCATCAAGGTGAGGTGGGATCCTGTCTGCGAGAAGACTCTGTGAAACCTGAGCGAAAGGTTGTCCCAATGGTAATTCATCTCGTCTGCGCGGCTCGGCCGAATTTTATGAAAGTGGCGCCGCTGTATCACGCGTTAATGAAAGAGTCCTGGGCGCACCCCATTCTCGTCCATACCGGGCAGCACTACGATTTAAATATGTCCGATGCCTTCTTCGAAGACCTCGGATTGCCGTCTCCCGACATCTATCTTGATGTGAAAAGTGGCTCTCATGCGGAGCAGACCGGCAGGGTTATGATCGCGTACGAAAATATTTTGAAGGATCAAAGGCCTGATTTGGTCGTTGTTGTCGGGGATGTAAACTCGACCATGGCGGCGACCATCGCGGCAACGAAACTCGGTATCGCGGTAGCGCATCTTGAGGCAGGATTGCGATCATTCGATCGCAGCATGCCAGAGGAGATTAACCGCTTGGTCACCGATGTGCTCGCGGATATGCTGTGGATACCCTCCATGGATGCCTCCGCAAATCTGATCAAGGAAGGAATATCTCCGGAGAAGATCCATTTTGTTGGCAATATCATGATTGACTCCCTTGAGATGTTGAGAAGCAAGATCGAAGGTTTTGATGTGTACCGCACGTTCGGGTTGGAGGCTGGAGAGTATGGGGTTGTCACGATGCATCGGCCTTCGAACGTGGATAGTCCGATTGTTCTGAAGAAGATCTGCACGACTCTCATGGAAATAGCAGAGAAAACCCCTCTCATCTTTCCGGTCCACCCAAGAACTAGGAAGCAGATGGGGGAGAATCATCTTTTGGCCTTACTAGAAGGATCAAAGAATCTGATCATGCCCGAACCGCTGAATTATGTTCGCTTCATGAATCTGGTGTTCAACTGCCGCTTTGTCATAACGGATTCCGGTGGTATCCAGGAAGAAACATGCTATCTTGGCATTCCATGCCTGACGGTGAGGAAGAATACAGAGAGGCCAGTTACCATTACACATGGCACGAATCGACTGTGTGATCTGGAGCAGTTGAAACAGAAAACAGCCGAAATCCTTGATGGGCCTCCTATGAAGCGAAAAGATATCGAGCTCTGGGATGGGAAAACCGCCGGACGAATCGTGGAGGTTCTTCGAGGGTACAAGGTTGCATCCGATGCATGCGGAGCGACGGTCGGGAAGAGTTGAGTGCATCAGTGTGCAGTTCAGGATCTACACGCATGAATGAAGACCGTGCGGCGGACATCAGAAAATGCATAGCCGGCCTCATGGCCTACTGCAGCGAGAGTGATTGGGCGGGATACGATCCCTACGATGCATTGAATAGCCGTGTGTTCAACCTCACCCCGTTTGCAAAGAGCAGACTCTGCAGAATAGCGATCACCCAGATCATGAAACGGCTTCCAGTGAATCTTCGGTCGCTTCTTCTTGTGCCACGAGAACAGAACCCCAAAGCCATCGCACTGTTTCTTGTGGCCCTTCTAAAGCTCTCAAAGCTTGGGCGATTTGGCTGCAATGAGACAATCGAGCACATGGTCGAGAGGCTGGTGGCGCTGCGATCGCCAAATACTTCTTACTGGTGTTGGGGATACAGCTTTCCTTGGCAGACTCGGACAGATCTAGTGCCTCGATGGTCACCGAATCTCGTCTGTACGTGTTTCGTGGCCGATGCCTTGCTGGATGCCTATGAGCATACTCATGAGGCACGCATGCTCGAGATGGCGCTAAGCGCCGCGGAATATATCGCGAATGAGCTGTATTGGACCGAAGGCTCTGGTATAGCCGGATTCAGCTATCCATTCCCCCACGTCCATTCGCGTGTGCATAATGCTAACTACTTGGGCGCGGCGCTCCTGTGCAGAAGTTTCAAGTATTCCGGAGAAAAGAAGTTCCTTGAGTCCGCGCTCTCAGCCGCTCGGTACTCTTCATCCAAGCAGCATGCCGACGGATCATGGGATTACGGGGAATTGCCGACACAGAGGTGGGTTGATAATTTCCATACCGGCTATAATCTCTGCGCATTGGAAGCCATCGGCCGTGATGCGAGCACGAGTGAGTTTGCGGACACGCTTCAAAAGGGAGTTGAATTCTATCTGGCGAATTTCTTTGCGGAGAATCGCGCGCCCAAGTATTTTCACGACAGGTTGTACCCGATCGACATTCATAGTGTGGCTCAGAGCGTCATCACGCTCGTGACGTTTGGTGAGGCCTGCCCAGGCGGGCTTGAGCTTGCGCGTGCAGTCCATCAATGGGCGATGGACAATATGTGGGATCAACGGGGCTATTTTTACTATCAGGTGTGGCCGCATTTCACCAATAGGATTTCCTACATGAGGTGGTCTCAGGCGTGGATGCTCCTTGCGCTGACGACTCTGTATGAGGCTGAGCATGCTCCCGAGGCTCGCCCTGTCGAGAGCGATGTTCTGCCTAGGGCATAGTGCGCCGGTTTGCGGTGCGAGAGGGAGGGGAGTGATCGTCATGAGGCTCACCAAAAAGTCTCATTTGTGGGGTGTCAATCTCTTGAAACTGATTCGCCTGCCGAAGGTAAATCAGTTTCCGGACGTCATCGGCACCTTTATGGCCCGAGACGCGTTTGCGCTCGCGGTGACTCTTCTCTCTCTGGGACGTGAAGATGCTGTGCTGCTTCCCGCATATCTGTGTCGGGAGGTACTTAAGCCGTTTATCGGGAAGACTCAAGTCAGGTTTTATGATGTAAAGCCTGACTTGACGGTCGATCCGGCCGAAATCGAAAAGTCGATTGCCGCCAATGATGTGAAGGCGGTGGTTATCATCAATTACTTCGGGTTTCTGCAACCCTATCGTGCGGAGATCAAGCGGATCCTTTCCGTGAGAAATATCGCGCTCATCGAAGATTGCGCGCACTCTTTCCTTACGAAAGGTTCCGGAGAGACCGGCGATATCTCGATCTTCAGTTTTAGGAAACTGTTGCCGGTTCCGGATGGAGGAGGTCTGAAGGTCGCCTCTGCGCAAACGGCGATGACATCGGATTTCCATCCCAGGCTCTACTCGAACGTCCTCTCCGCTCTGGCCCTCCTGAAATCGCTGCTCGGTGTGCAGAGTGAGTTGCTGAGCCGAGCCGGTCTGTCATCACAGCCTGTTGGTGACCTGTCTGCCGGGAATTCCGGCGAGGGTTCCGACCGATTTCTTCCTTTGTCCAGCTTTGCAAGGAACGGGATTGGGAACTGCTCATTTCACGAGATCATTGAAAAACGACGGAACGATTATTTGTTTTGGCAGGGGGTGTCCCGCAGGACCTCATTGTTCAGGCCGGTGTTCGATGCATTCGATTCGGGAGTCTGCCCCATGGGATGTCCGGTGCTGTCGGACCGACGAGATGCCTTTATGGAACGATTGCTTCAATTGGGCATCACCGCAAAGATCCATTGGCGTCTCCCCGAAGACATCGAGTCGAAATTTGCCAATAGCCGGGAATTGTCAGCCAAGATGTTGACGCTTCCAGTATATCCTGAACTGACCTGGGAGGACCGAGAGAAGGTTTCCAACGCCCTTGGCTCGTTGGCCTGATGATGAGGATGTGGCTGACATGTGCTGAGACGGGAACGCGGTTTGGTCGGATACGCTGAGGCCCTATGATTGAGTGCATATTCACGCTTGACTACGAGATTTTTGGAAATGGGCAGGGCTCGTTGGAGGAATTCGTCTATCAACCGGCGGAACGATTGGCTGCCCTGTTTAAAGAACGGCATGCTCGGTTTGTCGTGTTTGTCGAGGTGGCTGAACTGGAGGCGATTGAAAAGAATCAAGCGGATCCCTATGTCGATCAGGTCAAAGCACAGGTGCGATCCTTTTATGACGAAGGGTTTGAAATAGGCTTGCATGTGCATCCTTGGTGGTGCAATGCCTCGTATGAAGGCGGCATATGGAAACTGGATTACAGTGAGTACAACCTGTGTCTTCTTGACGAAGCGCGGATCGCCTCGATCATCGACCGATCGATCGGCTATCTCCGATCGACTTTGCACAAGCCGGATTTCTCTCCCATCTCGTACCGGTCTGGCCATCTGCTGTTTCAGCCCACCCCTGCGGTGGCACGGGCGCTCGGACGGCGAGGAATCAAAGTGGATTCGTCCGTATATCGAGGGGGGCTATGGAGGGAGCAGAAACAGGATTACCGGAAGGCGGCGTCCGACCGGTACTACTGGAGATTTTCCGAAGATATCGTCGTGCCTGATCCTCAAGGGGCGCTCCTGGAGGTGCCGATCTACACGGAGATGGTTCCTGTCTGGAAAATGCTCACGGGCAAGCGTGTTGGGTTGCGTCGAAAAGTCGCCTCTGCTTCAAGAGGTAGATCGGGGGGGGGCGCTTCACGTCGTTTCTTGGATCGGTTGCGTCTGTTGCATCCGTTGAAGCTGGATTTTTGCAGCATGACGATGGAGGAGCTGACTCGAATGGTGGATTCGGTGATCGATGAAGACCAACGAACCCCGTCCATCTACCGACCTGTTGTGGCCATCGGACACACCAAGGATTTGGTGGATTTTGAAACGGTCGAACGGTTTCTCGGATACCTGCAAGACCACGGGATCGCTATGACGACTTTTGAACGACTCTATGAGCGCCACGCGTCCGGACTCATGGTTTGCGGGGCAGAGGAGAAGTGACCGATGAAAGTCGTACCGGTTCCCATCAACTGGCATTCCGGCCTCTCAATTTATGCCTCCGAGCCCTTCTTGCGGTCGGTGAGCCCGGATTACGGATGGGTGGGAGGACTCGATGATTCGGGCGACCTCAAGTGCGTCTTGCCGTATTGCTTGATCAATAAATCGATCTTTCGGTTGATCCGTTTCCCTGTTGCGACCATCACCATGGAAAGACAGTTGGAGATCGAAGAGGAGCATCAGTTCTTGAACGATGTGGTTGAATATCTCCGGGTCTTTGAACCTGATCTGATTATTCCTGCCACATTTAGCACGGTTTTTAGAACCTATCCGGACGGTGCCGTGACTGCCCCTTACGGCAGTTGTATCTTAAGCCTGGATCAATCAGAAGAGAGTCTATGGGCGAACCTGCATCAGAAGCACCGAAACGTGATCAGGAGCGCGGGGAAGAAAGGGGTCCTGGTCAGATCCGGCATGGAGCATCTGGAAGCGGCTTACCGTTTGACGGTCGAGTCGTTCCGAAGGTCGGCGGATGGGGTGATCGGGAGGGTTCGCTTGGGGGCACGGATGGAGTTTGGCCATTTCCGTCGGGAAGTGGAAGCATTCGGGAACAACGTCAAAGTATTCGTCGCCGAATACGAGGGGATTGTTCAGAGTGCCGCGGTCATCCCATTCAGCATGCATAGCGCTTACTATATGCATGGTGGCAGCATCTCCAATCCCGTCACGGGCGCCTCGAACCTGCTTCACTGGGAGGCCATTCGAGAGTTCCGCGGCCACGGCGTGAGCCGCTATGACTTTTTCGGCGTGCGCGCGAACCCTGCGGAGGGGTCCAAGTTGGAAGGCATCAGGAAGTTCAAGGAGCGGTTCGGGGGCAAGATCGAGATCGGTTACATGTGGAAAATGCCGTTTCATCGGACGAAAGCCCTGCTCTACGATGTCGCAACCCTCATCCGTAGCGGCGGGGATGTGGTTGATCAAGAGCGACGCAAAGTTCGTGCCGCCTGACGGACATGCCATGATGAACGAGTTCGACCACATTTCCATATGCCTCTGCACGTATAAGCGACCGGAATTGCTTTGGCAGCTTTTGCAAAAGCTGGTGCACCAACAGACGGACGGTTTGTTCGGTTATTCTGTTATCGTTGTCGACAACGATTCGCAAGAGTCCGCCAGGGCAACAGTTGAAGCGTTTGCGAAAGATTCACCGATCCCGACGGAGTATCATGTCGAAGCCGTTCAGAACATTGCGTTGGCAAGGAACAAAACGGTGGCGCACGCTCGTGGGGAATTCGTTGCGTTTATCGATGATGACGAGACTCCGGTCGATGACTGGCTCAAGCTCATGCGAGCGACAATTATACAATATGGTGTCGATGGAGTCCTCGGACCGGTTAAGTCTGTTTTTGCGGTCGCTCCTCCAGAGTGGCTCGTTCGAGCGGGACTGTTTGACAGGCCGTCCGGCAGGACAGGGGAGCCGATCGACTGGAGAAAGACGGGGACGGGAAACGTGCTGGTCCGCCGGCAGGTATTGAGCAGCATTGAGGGACCGTTCAACTCTCAGTTGGGCAGTGGAGGGGAGGACGTTGATTTCTTCCGAAGGGCGCTGGATGCCGGCAAGGAGTTTATCTGGTGTGAGGAAGCGGCTGCCTATGAAGTCGTGCCCGTGGAGCGCACGAAACTCTCGTTTCAGTTGAAGAGGGCGTTGATGAGGGGAAGAGCGTCGCTTACCGGCCCAGCCGGCACGGCTGTCGGGATTGCCAAGTCTTGTGCGGCCTGTGCCGTCTACACGCTCTTACTCCCCGCGTTCCTCATTATGGGGCGTCATTTGTTCATCAGATATCTCATTTCCGATCTGGACCACATCGGGAAAATTCTTGCGTTTTGCAGAATTAATCCGATCGGGAAGGAATATGTCGTGAAATGAGCCGAAACCGCAATCAGCTTGATGGAGGTCGGAACAGTCCGAATCTGATCCCATGAGCCACCTGCGCGGGTCCGTCGCGGCGTTTCAAAAGAGGGATTTCATATGACGCCGATTCCGTGCAACTACATCACCTCAACTGACTCTTGGGATCTTGGTGATTTCGTGCCGCCCACGAGCAAGTTCGGCGCGAGTGCGGCGGCCATTCATGAATACATCGACCTCCTCAAGTACTGGGTATGGAGCAGATATGATGGGTGATGTCAGCGGAAAACAGGAAGGCCTCCCGATCGACGCGTCCTGGAGCCTCGGTAGAGCATTTGCCTGTGCTGGCACTCCAGGGCGATTTGCTGTGTGGTCATCGGCGACGATACCTCTCAGACGAAGGACGGAGACGTAAATATGTGCGGCATCGCGGGCCTGCTCCATTTTGACGACACGAGAAAGATCGATCGGGCAATGCTTGAGCGCATGACGAAAGTATTGTCCCATCGGGGGCCGGATGGCGAAGATTATTATGTGGCGAACCATGTGGGGCTTGGACATCGGCGCCTCGCGGTCATAGATTTATCAACAGGATCGCAGCCGATGACGAGCTCGTCGAGCGGGTCAGTAATCGTATTCAACGGGGAGATCTACAACTTCGTAGAACTGCGGGATGAGCTGAAGGCTAAGGGGCACGTATTTCACACGGCATCCGATACCGAAGTGGTCCTCAAGGCCTATGAAGAATGGGGATTCGAGTGCCAGAGTCGTTTCAACGGCATGTGGGCCTTTGCCATTTGGGACGTCAGAAAAAGATGGCTCTTCCTGTCGCGCGACCGCATCGGAGAAAAACCCCTGCACTATTCGGTCCGCGGCAACTCATTGTTCTTCGGCTCGGAAATCAAGAGCATTCTCGCTGCCGATAAGACGTATGAGAAAGCAAGTGAACTGATGCATATCTACTTGTCGCTTGGATATGTGCCCGCCCCCCACACCTTTTATAAAGGCATATCCAAGCTCTTGCCGGGACATTTTCTCGTGGCTCGAGACGGGCGCTTGGAAGACAGAGTCTATTGGGATCTGCCGCCAATCAGCGAAAAAGACATGCGCAAAGATGCTCCTGCAATATATCGAGAATTCGGTGGCTTTCTGCGCGATTCGGTTAAAATGAGAATGCGCAGCGATGTCCCGTATGGCGCATTTCTGAGCGGGGGATTGGATTCCTCGAGCGTGGTTGCGGCGATGGCAGAAATCAGTGAGAAACCCGTTGAAACTTTCACGATCGGATTTGCCGAGAAAGCGTTTGATGAGCGGGATTTGGCGAGACAGGTCGCAACGCATTGTCGCACCAATCATCATGAGCAACTGGCGAATCCCGAGACGTTTGACGAGTCGCTGAAAGCGATTTTGTTTCATTTTGACGAGCCCTTCGGCGACGCGTCCGCCATCCCGGTCGGCATGGTATCGCGTCTCGCAAGGCAACGTGTGAAGATGGTTCTGACTGGCGATGGCGGTGACGAAGTCCTGTCGGGGTATACGAGCTATGTCACGGAGAAGCTTACCGGCCAGTACTGCACGATACCCGGAGCGGCGAGGACCGCCGTCAGCATTCTCGTCGGTCTCGCGGGCACAAGTGCCAAAGGAGACTTGCGGTACAAACTGAACAGGTTGATGCGGTTCCTACAGCTGGCCGGTTTGTCGTTTGAGGAACGGTTTCTGGCCAAGATGTCCATGCTCGGTCCCTCGTTGATTCGAAATCTCGTGTCTGACAGCGGGCCTCAGATTTCGATCGAGGAGTATTTGTCCGATCTCTTTGCCAAATGTCCGTTCGCCGATCCGTTTTACAAGTTGATGTTTTTCAACTTGAAAGTGTCGCTGCCTGATGACATGCTGGCGAAGGTGGATCGAATGAGCATGGCACACTCGCTGGAGGCTAGAGTGCCGTTTCTTGATCATCGTCTTGTCGAGTTGACCTACGGCGTCGACAAGCGCGTGAAGCTTCCGGGATTCGAGCGAAAGAACCTGTTAAAGCGCGCCTTCGAGAGCAAGCTCCCCCCGGCGTTGGTAAAGGCCCCCAAGATGCCGTTCAGCGTGCCGCTGCGAGAGTGGTTCAAGCAAGAGCAATTTGAGAGACGACTCCAGGATTTGGTGCACGGTGATTTCGGTCTGAATCAAGCGGTGATGCAGGAGATCGTTGCAGCCAGCAAGAGCGGACATCATGATTACGGGGACTTTATCTGGAGAATGTTCGTGCTGAAGCAATGGCATGACAAAGGAGTGGGCTGCGGTCTTGCTCCAACTGGATGAACGGCGAGTGAGGGAAGTCGTCAGATCGACGGCGTTGGGGATTCTTGCAACACCAGCCGGATAGGGCCCAGAGCCTGGCCTAGTCCGATAGGCAGGCGGGCTATGAACGAAGGGAATATGAACATTCCGACAAGATCGTGGACCGAATTCATCGTCGAGCCCGATGCGATTATTCTGGTCACGGGAGCGAACGGATTCATCGGTTCCAGAGTCGTCTCAACGCTCTTGCAGTACGGCTGCAAGCGGATCCGCTGTCTCATGCGGCCCACGTCCACTCCGAAATTGTTGAATGCACTGGGCGGTACCATGTTGGATAGTGTGGAGATTGTGAGGGGCAACTTGTTGTCCCGCGATGTCTGCAAGTCTGTCGCGCAAGGCGTGTCCCTTGTTTATCACTTGGCGGCGGGCATTGAAAAAAGCTTCCCAGGTTGCGTGTTGAATTCCGCGGTAACGACGAGAAATCTGCTCGATGCGTTGCTCGGGGTTGGTACCTTGAAGCGTTTCGTCAACACCAGCTCTCTTGCGGTCTATTCGAACGACAATCTCCGGCGCGGTGGGTTGTTGGATGAGACCTGCGAAATAGAGCCGGACTTAGCCGGACGGTTCGACCCCTACGCGTACGGCAAGGCCAAACAGGATGAAGTCGTGCGCGAATATGGCCGGACGAGGAATCTGCCCTACGTGATCGTTCGCCCAGGCCTCACGATCGGACCGGGTAAGTCGAAAATTCCCGGCAGGGTGGGGATTGACACATTCGGGGTGTTTCTGCACTTGGGCTTGAATAACCGCATGCCCTTTACCTATGTCGACAATTGCGCCGAGGCAATTGTGCTGGCCGGTTTGCGGAAAGGGATTGAAGGCGAAGTGTTCAATATTATCGACGATGACCTTCCGAAAAGTCGGACCTTTCTTCTCATGTACAAACAACGGGTAAAGCACTTCACATCGATTCCCGTTCCGTATCCGCTCTTCTACTGGTTCAATTATTTGTGGGAGAAGTACTCGGCTTGGTCCGAGGGGCAGTTGCCGCCGGCGTTCAACAGGAAGACCTGCGCCGCCTATTTCAAAGGGAATACCTATTCAAATCGCAAGGCCAAACAATTGCTTGGATGGCATCCGCGTGTGGGGATGGCCGAGTGCTTGGACCAGTTTTACGCGTATGCAAAAGAAGCGGCAGGCAAGAAATGATCAAAGTGGGGATCATAGGCTGTGGGAAAGTGGCCGATCAGCACGCCACGCAAATTCGGCGGATCGCGGATGCTGAAATCGTCGCGGTGTGTGACAGTGAGCCTCTCATGGCGGCGCAAATGCATGAACGTTTCAGGGCCAAAAAGTATTTTACGAATGTTAAAGAAATGCTTGATAGCGGGGCTATCGATGTCGTGCACATCACGACGCCGCCGCAAAGCCATTTTGAGTTGGGACGTCTGTGCCTTCAGGCCGGATGCCATGTGTATATCGAGAAGCCGTTTACGCTGGTGACGGCTGAAGCCGAGGAACTGATCGACCTTGCCGTGGCCAAAGGTCTCAAGCTGATTGCCGGACATAATGCGCAATTCACCCATGCCATGGTCAGGATGAGAGAACTCGTGCGGGGGGGCTTTCTGGGCGGAAAACCGGTTCATATGGAAAGCCACTACTGTTACGAATTTGGAGATGCCAGCTATGCAAAAGCTCTATTGGGGGACAGTGATCATTGGGTCAGAAAACTTCCTGGATCGCTGCTGCAAAACATCATCAGCCATGGAGTCGGAAAAATAGCGGAATTTCTCACGGGTGATCAGCCGTTGGTCATCGCCCACGGGTTTACGAGCCCATTTCTAAAGAGTATCGGGCAGGGTGATATCGTCGACGAAGTGAGAGTGATCATAAAGGATCAAGACTCAGCAACCGCCTATTTTACGTTTTCCTCTCAGATCGGGCCCGCGATACATCAATTCAGGTTATATGGGCCGAAGAATTCGTTGATTGTCGACGATGACAATCAAATCGTCACTATGGTGAAGGGTGGAGAATACAAGAGTTTCGCCAGGTATTTTGTTCCGCCGCTGGACTATGCGTGGCAACATCTGGGCAACTGGAGGACGAATGTGAAGAAATTTCTGCGGAACGATTTCCATCTACCGTTCGATGCCGGGATGAGCAGGCTCATAAGAGGCTTCTATCATTCAATCCTTTGTGATGAGCCGTTGCCCATTTCCCATCGGGAAATATTGATTACTTCGAAAATTATGGATGAGATATTTAAGCAGATGAGATAACCAAGGCTGCGATGGCTCAGGAAGATCGTGCGCATCCTTGAGATTTTGTGCAATGAAATGCGAGATCAATAGGGATATATCTTGCAATACGTCTGCATACACAGAAGCCTCTCCGCAAGACTTACGAGCTAGTCGCGAACCTTCTGCAATAAAGACATGCCAGCTTTAGCTTTTGCGCTATGCCTAATTCTCGTAGCTGTGTTGCTCCGTCTCGAGCGGGCACGAAATCCTTCTGCCTCAATCGCACTCTGGGTTCCTACAGTCTGGATGCTTATTGCGGGGTCAAGACCTGTAGGAAGATGGATAAGCAGCAATCAGCCATTGGAAGCTGTTGAGGGAAGTCCCTTAGATCGTCTGGTATTGACGGTCCTGATACTGTGTGCAGTATTTACCTTCACCGCAAGAAAGAAGGCTAAGTTTGGTCGTATTGTAAAGGAGAATGCTGGCATTATCCTACTATTTGTGTACATGCTACTGAGTATTCTGTGGGCTGAAAACCCGTTTGTGTCTCTCAAAAGATGGATTAAATCTGCTGGCCCAATCCTTTTAGCTGTCGCCATTCTCTCTGAATCTAAACCGCTTGATGCGTTGGCGAGTATATTCAGGCGCTGCGCATATATTCTAATCCCGTTCTCCGTTGTATTAATCAAGTATTTCCCTGAAATTGGACGAGCGTATCATAGTTGGAGTGGACTCGAAATGTGGACAGGGGTCACGACTCACAAAAATAGCCTCGGCCAAGTTTGTGCCTTGTCATCTTTCTTTTTTCTGTGGGAATTGTTGCGTGGTAATCCATCGGGAGGGGTGTCGCGGACAAGAGTTCACGTATGTGCGGACATTTTTGTGCTCGCCGTAGCGGTCTACTTATTGGTTGGCCCTGGCGCAGGCGCGTACAGTGCGTCATCGATTTTTATCAGCGTTTTTGGTGTGACCGCATTCATGGTGCTCGTCCACAACAAGGCGTTGGCGCGAAGGCTAGTAAATAACTTTCAAATGGTCGTTGTGCTGATGGCGGGATTATACCTGCTGTTGGCGGATGTTTTGATAGCTCTGGTGACGGTAATGCTCGGTCGCAATGAAGATCTGACAGGTCGCGCTACTGAGATATGGCCTCTTGTCCTCGATGCTGCGGCCCGTCACCCGATTTTGGGAGCTGGATATGGTGGGGCATGGGGTCTTGGAGGAGACCTCTCAACGACGCTGCTTTTAGAACAAGCTCACAATGGGTATATTGACGTGTATTTAGAGTTGGGGATCATGGGCCTTGTTTTCCTAGCAGTCTTCTTCCTGAACTTCTGCATCAAAGTCAAAATAGAATACCGACACCATGATTCCGAGTGGGGACTATTGGGATTTTGCTACGTACTCATGATGCTCTCATATAATCTAAGCGAGACAGCATTCTTCGATGTTTATCTTGGGGTTGCCATGGTGCTGATGGCTATAGTTCTTGGAGGCAGTTCTAAGAGTACCATCAACAACTCAGTAGGCTCCAACGCCCCGCAGAGAAAGTTTCCCACCGATGTTGGCCTGCGTTCCGTGATCATGCGCCGCTAAAATGAATGTGCCAATAAGGGACGTACGGTAACTACTAGGCATCAACATGTAAGATTCATGACCCTTACCTACGGGGGCACTAGATGAAACAGCTGACTCAGAAGCTCAAGGATGGCGTGACGGAGATTGTCGAAGTGCCTGACCCGGCGGTTGGAAAAGGCATGCTGCTCGTCAGAAATGCCTATTCGACGATTTCTGCCGGGACCGAAGGCGGTAAGGTGAAGGCAGCGAGAAAGAGTCTGATCGGCAAGGCACAAGAACGCCCTCAACAGGCGCGGCAAATGATCGATTTGCTCAAACAGTCCGGTCCGACGCAGGCCTACCGGACTCTCATGAAGAAGCTCGATTCGTACTCTCCTCTCGGCTACAGTTGCGCCGGGCATGTGATCGGGGTCGGCGAGGGGGTCTCAGGATTTTCCGTCGGAGACAAGGTGGCCTGTGGCGGAAGCTCTGCCAATCATGCGGAAATTGTGTCTGTTCCCAAGAATTTGTGCGTGAAGCTTCGTCCCGACGCCGACTTGAAAAAAGCGGCCTACAACACGTTGGGGGCTATCGCGCTACAAGGCGTGAGACAGGCCGACCTCAGGCTTGGGGAGAGCTGTGCCGTCATCGGACTCGGTATTTTGGGACAGCTCACCTGCCATTTGCTGCATGCCGGAGGGATTCGGGTATTCGCGATCGATGTCGACCCTGACATGGTAAAGTTGGCCGGAAGTCATGCGGCTGATTTTGCCGCGGTGCGGAATGAAATCGGATTGGCCGAGAGGCTGGAGCGGGAAACCAACGGCCTAGGCACGGATGCCGTGATCATCACCGCCGCTACGGAGAGTGTGGACCCTATCAACTTTGCCGGTCGCATTCTGAAGAAAAAAGGCAAGGTGGTAGTTGTGGGAAGTGTGCCGACCGGCTTTGACAGAGATCCCTACTATTATGCCAAAGAACTCGATTTGAGGATGTCTTGCTCCTATGGGCCTGGGCGGTATGACCCGCTGTACGAAGAACAGGGGGTGGATTATCCGGCAGCCTATGTCAGATGGACGGAACGCAGGAACATGGAAGCCTTCCAGGACCTGCTTTATTCAAATAAGATCGATATCGGGTACATGACGACACATGTCTTTCCAATCAGCGAAGCACATAAGGCTTACGATTTGATCACCGAGAGAAATGAGCCTTTCCTCGGCCTCGTGATTGAGTACCCGAATGTTTCCGAGCCGGTCAGGAAAGTGGTGATGAAGAGTGGGCAGCCAGCCTGTCGTGTGGATGTCGTCAATCTTGCCTTCATCGGCGCCGGCAGTTACGCGATGAGCCATCTGCTTCCAAACATCCCGAACGAAGGTTGGATCGTCCGAAAAGGGGTCATGACTGCTTCCGGATTGAGCGCCAGAAGCGTCGTCCAACGGTTCGGGTTTGAATTTTGCACATCCGACGAAGACGAGATCTTGAAAAACGTCGACATCAATACCGTTTTCATTGCAACGCGCCACAACACGCACGCAAAGTTCGTCAAGAGCGCCTTGAGCCATGGCAAACATGTATTCGTCGAAAAACCGCTCTGTATCGAGGAACGCGATTTGGATGACATCGAGGAATTGCGTCTTGCAGGTAGCCATGCAAGCAGCATCTTGATGGTCGGATTCAATCGCCGGTTTTCGCCGCTCACTGAGTTTATTCGAAAACAAATCACTCCTGGGCAGATGTCCATGATCTATAGGATCAACGCCGGTTCCATCCCTCTTGACAGTTGGATTCAGGATCTTGATGTCGGCGGTGGAAGGATCATCGGAGAAGCCTGCCACTTTATCGATCTCCTGACTTATCTCAATGGATCTCTTCCCACGAAAGTGCAGGCGTTTTGCGTGCCGCCCCCTTCCGGGCCACCAGACACCGTCACGATCAATCTCTGCTTTGAAAACGGCTCCATTGGGACCATCGCGTATTTTGCAAACGGTCCGAAGACCCTTCCGAAGGAGTACGTCGAGATCTACAAGGCCGGAGCGACGGCCGTTTTAAGAGATTTTAAGGAGGTGGAAATCTTCGGCGGGAAGGAAACGACGAAAAAGAAGCTACTGTTCCAAGACAAAGGACAGTCATCTATGGTGAGAAGGTTCTTGAGCACGATTAAGAACGGCGGACAACCTCCGATTCCTTTCGATGAGATTTCTGCAGTAACGCGTGCGACATTTCGGGCTCTGGACTCAATGCTGTCAGGTACTGTCAGATCCGTCTAGGGCCGTAGCCTTTGTGTGACGAGATTAGGGTAAGCCAACCTACTTTGGCCGGTTTACAGCAAATCGCTTTTTGGCTGTGCCTGCGCCCATGACCGACGAGACCAAGGTCGAGGAGTCTGGAACCATGACGCGAGTTCTCCTGTTGCACGGTGGAAAAATCCCTCACTATCGAATCCCCATTTACGGCTGTTTGAGCGAATACCTCCGGGGCTACCAGTTTGAGTTGATGGTCGCGTCGGGTGGGATTCAAGCAGACAATCCGCATCCCATTCATTTTACGTACATTGAGCGGCCACTCTCGGTGTTGAGCATCGCGAACATCGTTTGGACTGAAGCGATCGACGTGATCATCCTTTTTGTGGATATGCGGCACTTGTATTTGTTTCCGACCTATCTGATTGTGAAGGGGTTGCTGAGAAAAAAAATGGTTTGGTGGGGGCAAGGCCGCGACCTGGCCGATAGGGACGCGAAAATCAAGAATCTGGCCTACACCACCGAACATGCGCTGTGCGATTCCATCATCTTATACGCGGAGCATCTGAAACAATATGTGTCTCTTCGATTTCACCCCAAGTTGTTTGTTGCCAACAACACGCTCTGCATCGACTATTCGGGCCTGCCGTCTGAGAACAAAGTTACAGTCCTGAGCAAATACGGAGTCGCGACGAAGAAGAACATCATTTGTGTGGGACGGCTCCAGAGGAGAAAGCGACTGGACCATCTTGCAAAAGCGTTCGCTTTGCTGAATCGATCCGATCTCGGCCTTATTATCGCCGGTCCGGATACGGAGGGGGTGCTCAAAGACATCGATGGCCCCAATGTGTACAAGATCGGTCCGGTGTACGGGAATGACAAATTCGACCTATTGTCGGCCTGTGATGTGTACTGTCTTCCCGGGGCTGTGGGATTGAGCATCGTCGATGCCTTTTATTGCGGATTGCCGATTGTGACCGAGGATGGAGATGAGTCTGCCGAAATGATGTATCTCAAGCATGGGGTAAACGGGTTTATCGTGCCGAGGGGCGATATCGAAGAGTTGGCTCGGAAGTTGAGCCTCCTCCTCGACGACGATGCTCTCCGTGGCCAGTTTTCCAGCGAAGCCAGAAGAGAGATCAGGGAAAACGGAGCCATCGAGAAGCTCTGCGCCGGGTTCAAAGACGCGTTGCTCTATGCCATCGGAAGCCCCTCGGAGACGGGGCGCTGTACAGCTTAAACCACTAGGGTCTGTGACAATGAGAGTGTATGAGTAGCGAACAGGCTCCCCCGCAGCAAGTCCACGAGCAGGGCACACATGCCCATCAGGCCGATGCCGACCGGGCCGTTGAGTACGGCCAACGCTTTGGTCTTCAATATGCGCAGCGCAATCGTGAAAATCGATGCCCCACCCATAATCGTGGTGGCTCTGGCGATCTGTTTGCGTATTCCGCTGAATCCGGCCACCGATTCCGAGCGAATCCGGCCACCCCTCGGAGCCCCGCGACGCAGGGCCTCAGTGGTCTGTCCGCATTGGCCGACTTCCGTCCGATTTCGTCAGTCGTGTGCGCATGGACTCTCCTTTGAGCGTGATCTTATAGGCGTTGTGCACGAGCCGGTCAAGAATGGCGTCTGCCAGCGTCGGTTCGCCGATGGCCGCATGCCAGTGGTCGACCGGGAGTTGGCTGGCCACGAGGGTGGCCCGCCGCCCGTGCCGATCATCGAGCAGCTCCAGCAAATCGCGGCGGTGCTCGTCGGTCAAGGAAACCGCCCCTAAAACATGGGTGCTTCTGGGTTTAGCATGGGTAGAGATCAAGTCCTCCGCAGTGGAAGTAGATCGCCGTCTTGAAGTGTTCGATGTTGCGGAAGCCGCAGGCCATACTCTTGATCTTCTGGATCTGGCTGTTGAGCCCCTCGCTCATCGCGTTGGTGACCGGATGTTGGTAGTAGGTGAGGATATTCTCGATGTGCCGACGGACCGTCTCCGCTGCCTTGCGAATTGGTTCCAGCCGGCTGTGCGTTGCCCAGAAGTACCACCGCTTCCAGAACTTCCAGCCTGACGCCGGGTAGACGTAGGACCAGAGACACCGCAAGGCCTCTTTGATCGCCTAGGCTCGTCCCACCTTGAGTTCCTGACACCTCAACGCATTGAACTCCTCGCGCCGTCGCTCTGGCACGTTCTCCCGGCTGTAGAGCCACAGGTACTTGCTGCCCTTGAGCGTCTCGTCGCCTGACGCCATCAGGGCTCGGTGCTCCTGCTTGCGCACCGTGTCCACGGCTTTACAGAAGTGGCCCCATTCGTTTGAACAGCAGCCCGAGGTTTTTAAGTGGACTCTCTGCGAATTCTCACGCTGCCAGTTTACCCGTCGGCAGCATCACGGCATACGCCTCATCAGGTGTCTGCTTGCCCAGACTCGAATGCGGTCTGGATTGGTTGTACCAGCCCAGATATTGCGTGATCGAGGTTCTGGCTTCGGTGACCGAGTCATAAGCATACAAATACACCCGCTCGTACTTCACCGATTTCCACAGACGCTCCACGAACACATTATCCCTCCAGGCACCGCGTCCGTCCATGCTGAGCTTACATCCCTGTTCTTTAACGGCATGCACAAACGCATGCGCGCTGAACTGGGCGGATTCAACCGGTCGTCGCAACACCTTAAATCGAGGAGGTGTTTATGGGACGA
>CXWL01079119.1_pt1 | contig 41556 bp, 33 predicted proteins | sample 590931 | NCBI WGS metagenome assembly CXWL01 (sample SAMEA3498368, study PRJEB10139) | groundwater metagenome | biome: water well; material: biofilm material | place: Germany | collected 2015-04-27 | reverse complement strand
GGTGCGGAACGGAATCTCGGGCACGCTGTCGTCGTGTGACGGGTGTTGGCTGTCTGGCATGATCGCACCTTGGAATGACAGGATGGCGATTCCGGCAGCTGGCAACGCGCGGGAACCTGCATCCAATATACTCCAAGCCGCGAATTCGCCTTGCTGCCGCGCACCGTTGAATCGGCGCCCGCCGCCGTCAAACAAACAGTTTCGAGAAGATCCGGGTCGCCATCAGGCCGGCCGAGGTGTGGTGGCTGGCCGGCGACATCAGGGCGGTCAGCAGCGCGATCGCTTCTTGCTTGCTGTCGGAGGCGGCCAGCTTGGCTTCGAGCAGGCGCAGTTCGCAGGCGATCGTCTCCCACGCGTGCTCGTCGTCCGGGAAACGGTGGTGGATCAGGCCGCGCTCGGCGCTCTCGCGGATGCGGCGGGGGCGCGATCCAGTCGTGCAGCACCTGCTGCTCGTAGGCGCTGAACACCCCGAACATCTGCGCATGGTCGCCCTGGAGCAGGGCCCAGAAGCGGCTCTTTTCCGGCACGCCGTTGCCCAGTTCTTCCAGGTAGGTGCTGATCAGCGGGCGCATCGCGCCCTGTTCCCAGTGACGCAGCATGCCGAACAGCCNNTGCGACTTGCTGCTGAAGAAACGGCACGGGGTGCCGCTCTTGCGTTCGGCCAGGTTTTGGCGGTAGTCGGCGCCGACCGAGTCGGTGCAGGCCGCCGTCCAGGCGGCGGTTCGATCTCGCGTTCGCTCAAGGCAAGGTACATCTGGCGCACCCCGGCAGTGCCGGCGCCGGCGGGTAAACGGGATGAGGCGGCTACTTGGTCGGGCATCGTCAGTCTCTCATGGTGATGGTAGTTACCCCTAAATCTTGCTTAGTATGCAAAAAATAGTGCGCTGGTGAAAGAGGCTCAAGCGCCGCGTCCGTGTAAGAGCCGGATTACAAGGACGGCCTTCGCTCGCGCCGCTCGCGCATGCACAATTGACTTCCAACAGTGCACGCCCTACATTGTCAAGCTCACACGAAAAGACAGAATTCAAGCGTGCCGACAGGAAATGAATAAGAAGAAAGTAAACATCCTGCTGGTGGACGATCAGCCGGCCAACCTGCTGGCGCTCGAAGCCGTTCTGGCCGAGCTCGAAGAGGAGGTGGTCAGCGTCGGCTCCGGCGAGCAGGCGCTGCGCGCGCTGCTCGACGGCACGTTCGCGGTGGTGCTGCTCGACGTCCAGATGCCGACCATGAACGGGTTCGAGACGGCGGCGCTGATGCGGCGCCATCCCCGCTCGCAAGAATTGCCGATCATTTTCCTGACGGCGGCCGACAGCGCCGACTTTCCGCTCGAGCAGGCCTACGCGCTGGGCGCGGTCGACTACATGACCAAGCCGTTCAATCCGGTGGCGCTGCGCGCCAAGGTGTCGGTGTTCATCGACCTGTTTCGCAAGACCGCCGAAATCGCCCGCCACCATGAGGAGCGCCACCAGGCCGCGCTGCGCGCGCGCGACGAACGGATCCGGCTGATCCTCGACAGCACGCGCGACTACGCCTTCATCGGCACCGACATCGAGCGCAACATCACCGAATGGGAAGGCGGCGCCGCCGAGATCCTCGGCTGGAGCGCCGAACAGGCCCTGGGCCGCCCGGTCGACATGATCTTCAGCTCCGAGGACCGCGCCACCGGGGTGCCGCAAGACGAGGTGGCGCGCGCCCGCGAGACCGGACGCGCGCTCGACAAGCGCTGGCACATCCGCCGGGACGGCGCGCGCTTTTTCGCCGACGGGGTGACGGTGCCGCTGCGCGACGAGGCCGGCAAGCTGCGCGGCTACGCCAAGATCTTCCGCGACGCCACCGCCGAGCGGCTGGCGGCCGACCAACTGGCCAGCATCGAGGCCGAGCGCGAGCGCCTGTTCCGCCAGGTCGCGGCGGCCAGCGAGCGGCTGGCCGACATCTTCCAGCGCGCGCCGGCCTTCATGTGCGTGATGCGCGGGCCGTCGCACCGCTTCGAGTTCGTCAACCAGCGCTACCTGCAGCTGGCCGGCGAGCGCGCGCTGATCGGCCGCACCGTGCGCGAGGCGATGCCCGAGCTCGACGGCCAGGGCCTGTTCGAGCTGTACGACGCGGTGTACCGCAGCGGCGCGCCGCAAGAGGTGCGCAACGGGCGCATGCTGTTGCGGCGCAAGGACGGCGCGCTGCTCGAGCAGCGCTTCGTCGACGTGGTCTACATGGCGCTGCGCGAGGCCGACGGCAGCGTGTCCGGGGTGCTGGTGCACGGCATCGACGTCACCGAGCGCACCCTGGCCGGCCTGCTCGCGGTGGGCCAGCGCAGCGCGCTCGAACTGGCCGTCAGCGACGCCCCGCTGGGCGACGTGCTCGACGTGCTGGCCAATACGGCCGAAGAGTATTCCGGCGGCGCCGGGCTGGCGGGGATCCGGCTGGCCGACGGCGCGCGTGGGCGCCTGCGCCATGCGGCCGGCCGGTCGCTGCCGCAGGCGTTCATGGACGCGCTCGACGCCTTGCCGCCCGGGCCGCAGGCCGGGCCCGGCGCACTGGCCGCGGCCAGCGGCCAGACGGTCACGCTGGACGACATCGCCGCGGCCGATACCTCGCCCGCGTTTCGTGCCTTGGCGCAGGCGCACGGGCTGCGGGCCTGCCGCGCCATGCCGATCCTGGCGCCGTCCGGCGCGGTGCTCGGCGTGTTCTGCTGGTACTACCGCGAGCTGCGCGCGCCGTCCGGCGACGAGCACCAGGCGCTGGCCATGCTGGCCAACACCGCCTCGCTGGTAATCGGCCAGCGCCACGAGGCGCGCGAGCGGATGGCGGCGGAAGACCGCGCCCAGAATATTTTGGAGAGCATCAGCGAAGGTTTCCTGGCGATCGATCGCGACTGGCGCATCGGCTACGCCAACCACTCGGCCGAAACGCTCACCGGCATCCCGCGCGAAACCCTGGCCGGCGCCGTCCTGTGGGACGTGTTCCCCCATATCCGCGGCGGCGAGCTGGAACAGGGCCTGCGCCGCAGCGCGGAGCAACGCAGCCTGGTCAAGTTCGAGGCCTATTACGATCCGTTCGGGCGCTGGCTCGAGATCAACAGCTGCCCGACCCCGGACGGCGGCCTGGCCCTGTACTTCCGCGACGAGAGCGAGCGCCGGCTGGCCGAGGAGGGCATCCGGCGCCTGGCCGCGGTGGCCGAACAGTCGCCCGACTTCATCGGCATCGCCACGCCCGACGCCACCGGCATGTTCCTCAACCCGGCCGGGCGCCGGCTGGCCGGCATCGCGCCCGAAGCACCCATCTCGGACTACACGCTGGCCGATTTCTTCGCCCCCGAGAGCCGCCAGTTCGTGCTCGACGTAGTGCTGCCGGCGCTGACCGGCGAACCGGCCCGCTGGGAGGGCGAGCTGCGCTTCGCCCACCTGGGCAGCGGGGCGGTGGCGCCGGTCTACTTCAAGGGTTTCGCGGTGCGCGACGACCTCGGCGAGATCATCGGCCTGGCCACCGTCACGCGCGACATCACCGAGCAGAAGCGCGCCGAGGACGAGTTGCGCCGGATCGCGGTCGACCTGTCCGAGGCGGACCACCGCAAGTCCGAATTCCTGGCCACCCTGGCGCATGAACTGCGCAATCCGCTGGCGCCGATCCGCACCGGGCTCGACCTGCTGAGGATGGCGCCGCCCGACCCGGCGGCGCTGGCGCGGGTGCTCGGCATGATGGACCGCCAGCTCGGCCACCTGATCCATCTGGTCAACGACCTGCTCGACGTGGCGCGCATCACGCGCGGCAAGATCGAACTGAAGAAGGAAACCGTCGAACTGAAGACGCTGGTGGCGATGGCGCGCGAAACCTGCCTGGCGCTGATCGAGTCGAGCGGCCACACGCTCGAAGTGGGCCTGCCGGCCGAGCCGATCGTGCTTGAAGCGGACGCGACCCGGATCGTGCAAGTGCTCAGCAACCTGCTCAACAACGCGGCCAAGTACACCCCGGCCGGCGGGCGCATCGCGCTCGAGGCATGGACCGAAGCGGGGCAGGTGGTGCTGGCGGTCAGCGACAGCGGGGTCGGCATCCCGCCCGAGGCGCTGGCCACGGTGTTCGACATGTTCACCCAGGTGCGCAGCAATATCGACCGGGCCCAGGGCGGCCTGGGCATCGGCCTGTCGCTGGTGCGGCGGCTGGCCGAACTGCACGGCGGCACGGTGGAGGCGGCCAGCGCCGGGCGCGGCCAGGGCAGCACCTTCACGCTGCGCCTGCCGCTGGGCGGCGCCGGACCGCCGCCGGCGCAGGGCCCGCACGGCGCGCAGCGCGGCGCCCGGCCCGGCTTGCGGGTGCTGGTGGTGGACGACAATGCCGATGCGGCCGAGAGCCTGTCGGCGCTGCTGGCGATGCTGGGCCACCAGCCGCGCGTGGCGCGCGACGGCCACCAGGGTTTCGAGATGGCCAGGCAGTTCCAGCCCGACCTGGTGTTCCTCGACATCGGCCTGCCCGGAATGAACGGGCACGAAGTGGCGCGCGCGATCCGCGCCACGCCCGGNNCCATGAAGGGCGCGCTGCCGATCACCTGCGGCACGCTGATCGTCAACCCGGCCGGCCAGCTGCTGCTGTGCCACGTGACCCATACCGCCAAGTGGGACATCCCGAAGGGGATGCAGGATCCCGGCGAAAGCACGCTCGAAGCGGCCATGCGCGAGTTGGGCGAGGAAGCCGGGATCGCCTATCCGGCCGAGCGCTTCGCCGACCTGGGGCTGTTCGACTACCGGCCCGACAAGCGGCTGCACCTGTACCTGGTGCGCAGCGGCGACGAACTGGCCAGCCTGGCGCACCTGGCGTGCAGCAGTTTTTTTCCGCATCAGTCGAGCGGCAAGGACACTCCGGAAGTGGACGGTTACCGCTGGGCCGAGCGGGCGCAGATCGCCAGGCTGTGCTGGCCGCGCATGGCTGGGCTGCTGCAAGCGCTCGACTGGTAGCCGGGCCGGCCCGCTAGACGCCGCCGAGGATCTGTTCGATCGCCTCGAGGCTGACCGGCTTGGTCAGGTGCAGGTCGAATCCGGCCGACCCGGTGCGCTGGCGCTCGTGATCGCCGCCCCAACCGGTCAGCGCCACCAGCAGCGGCTGGTCGAAGCGGCGGTCGTTGCGGATCGCTTGCGCCACTTCATAGCCGTTCATTCCCGGCATGCCGAGGTCGAGCAGCACCACTTGCGGGCGGAAATCGAGCACCGCCTCGAGCGCGGCGCGGCCGTCGTTGGCGACCTGGGCGCCGTGGCCGAGCAATTCGAGCAGCGCCGACAAGGTCTCGGCGGCATCGCGGTTATCGTCGACCACGAGCACCCGCACGCCGTGGCCGCGCGCGGTTGGCGCCGGCGTGCCGGCAGCGTCGAGGTGGCCGGTATTCATGGTGGGAAGCATCGCCGTCGGCACGAAGCGGCGCAGGTCTTCCGGGATCGGCGGCTGATCCATTGCAGGCACGAGTTTTCCAGGCAGAATTTAATCAATTGCGCATTTTATGCGAAACCGGGCGCGGCGGTGGTGCGCTATCGTGCGCCAGTGCCAGTGTTGCACGGGCCGCAAGCGGCGGCGCCAGCGCGGCCGGCGCCGCGCCGAGCGTGAAGACGGCGACCGCGCGCGTCAAGTCGCCGGCCTGCTGGCGCATCGATGCGGCCGCGGCGGCCGCTTCCTCCACCAGCGCGGCATTTTGCTGGGTGGCCTGGTCGATCTGCGCGAGCGCGGCATTGACGTGCACGATGCCGGCCAGCTGTTCGCCGCTGGCGGCGGCGATGTCGCTGACGATGGCGCTGACGCGCCCGATGCTGCCGACGATATCGTCCATGGTGCGGCCGGCCTGGCCGACCAGCCGGGCGCCGGCATCGACTTCGCTGGCCGAGGCGCCGATCAGGCGATGGATGTCGCGCGCCGCCGCCGCCGAGCGCTGGGCCAGGTTGCGCACCTCGCCCGCCACCACCGCGAAGCCGCGGCCCTGTTCGCCGGCGCGGGCCGCCTCGACCGCCGCGTTCAGCGCCAGGATATTGGTCTGGAACGCGATCGAATCGATGACCCCGATGATGTCGGCGATCTTGCGCGAGCCGGCATTGATCGACGCCATCGTCGCCACCACCTGCGCGACCACGGCGCCGCCCTGGCCGGCAAGGCCCGACGCCGACAGCGCCAGTTGCTTGGCCAGCCGCGCGTGTTCGGCGTTCTGGCGCACCGTGCCGGTCAGCTGCTCCATCGAGGCGGCGGTTTCCTCCAGCGTGCCGGCCTGCTGTTCGGTGCGGGCCGACAAATCCTGGTTGCCGGCCGCGATTTCGTGCGAAGCCTGGGCGATCGTGTCGGTGCCGCCGCGCACCTGGCTGACGATGCCCGCCAGGCTGTCGTTCATCTCCTTCAGCGCAGCCGAGAGCTGGCCGACCTCGTCGCGCGAACGCACCTCGATCTTGCTGCTCAGGTCGCCTGACGCGACGGTGCGCGCCACTTTCACCGCGTGCCGGATCGGCCCCACGATGCCGCGCGTGATATACCAGGCGGTCAGCATGCTGAGCACGCCGCCGACCACGCCCAGCGCCATCATCGCCTGGCTGGCAAGGCTGGCGCTGCGGATGGCGTGGGCGCCGGTCTCGCGCATCAGCCCGGAGTGAAATCCGATCATCCGGTCGAGCGCCGCGAAGTACGCTTGCTGGGAAGCCTCCATCGGCAGCTTGCTCGCCGCATCCTTCGCGCCGGCGCGCGCCAGCTTGACGACCTGTGCGCGCTCGGCGCCGAAGCGGGCGCCGCTGTCGCGGACGCTGCCGAACAGGGTTTGCGCCTGCGGCGCCTGCAGGCGCGCGCCGAGTTGCTCGAGCTGGCCCGCGACCTGGGCGCTGATCCGGTCGACCTTGTCCAGTCCGGCCATGGCGAGCGCTGGATCGCCCGCCAGCAGCGCATCGCGCAGCTGGCGGGCCTGCAGCTCGAGCAGCCCCTTGACCTGGTTCAGCGCATCGATCTTCTGGTAGTGGTCGTTAATGGTGACGTCGACGTCGCCGCTCACGCTCGCCAGCCGCCAGGAGCCCAGCGACACCACCACCACCAGCATCGCGATCGTCAGCGCGAAGCTGATATTGAGGCGATGTCCGATTTTCAAGTTTGCTATGTTCATTCCAGTCCCATGGTCACGATCGGTTTCCCGCTTTACGGCGCGAAAGATTGTATCCTTAATAATAATGAACAGGAGAAATTTTTTACGATGCCAACTAGGCGATTTGGCGGTTCCTCGGCCAGCACCGCCGACAGGCGCACGCTCGACGTCGACAAAATCTTGGGAGAAATAATCTGGAAGTGCGAAAATGCAGCAATGTCCAAAAACTTCAATGATGCAAGTCGCCACTCCCTGTCGGAAATCGATTTCCGGCGTATCGGCCACTATGCGCCGGCAGCGGATGCGGCCGCCTTCCTCCATCCCGTGCAACAGGCGCTGATCCACCGGCGCGGCTGGCTCAAGATGCTCGCGCCACACACCGCGGGCGGCGCCGAGTTGCCGTTGCCTGCCATGGTCAGGCTCGAGGAGGAAATCGCCTCGATCGATGGCAGCATGGGCTGGGTTGTCACCCTTTGCGCGGGTGCCGGCTGGTTCGCCGGCTTCCTGCCGCCGGCGTTGGCCCGGGAAATAATCTGCACGAAGCGCGTTTGCGTCGCCGGCAGCGGCGCCCCCACCGGCTACGCCGACCTGGACGGGGAAGGCTATCGCATCAACGGCCGTTGGGACTACGCCAGCGGCGCGCCGATGGCCACGCACTTCACGCTGAACGCGATTGTTCGCGAGAACGGCCAGCCTGTCCTCGACAGCACCGGCGCGGTGCGCATACGCGCCTTCATCGTGCCGGCAAAGGACGTCGAGATCGTGCCATCGTGGCGCAGCATCGGATTGCGGGCTACCGCGTCGCACAGCTATCGGATCGACGATCGATGGATCGCGGCGCGGCATGGCTTCCGGATCGATGCGGCGCACGCGACGGCCGAAGGTCCGCTATACCGTTTTCCCTTCTTTTCGCTGGCGTTCGTGACCTTGGCCGCCAACCTGGCAGGAATGGCTGCCCATTTCCTGCGGCTGGCAAGACCTGCCATCGCGCGGCGCCGGCATCCGCTGACCGGCATGATGTTGATCGATTCGCCGGAGGTGGCCGGCCGGCTCGATGGCGCCGGTGAAGCGCTCGAATCGGCGCGAACGCATTTCTACCAGCTGCTCGATCGGGCGTGGGGGCGGGTGCTTGAAGGCGGTGCGATCGATGCACGCGAATCGGCAGCGCTCCAGGCGGCCTCGCTGGCATTGGTGAAAGTCGCCCGCGAGGGTGTCGATGGGCTCTACCCGTATTGCGGACTTTACGCGGCGGATGAGCAGGCGGACATCAATCGCGTTTGGCGTGATTTTCATACAGCCACCCAGCACACCCTGCTTTTGCCGTAACTGACGCCAGGTCCCAGGCGCCGCTCGGCTAGAATGCGGCGTCGATGTTTCAATTTGGAAATCATGCTTCAAAAAATTATCGGCCGCGCAACGTTGGCGTGGCTGTTGCTGGCTGCCGCGCCGGCATTTGCCGGCGGCTGCCCGGCGCATTATGTGGACGGGCGCTTGCCGGAAATTCGCAATCCGAAACTCGCTTCCGCCACCAGGGAGCTATGCTTCGGGGTGTTCGGAGTGATGCATTCGGGCGTGACGCGCACGCCATTGTGGTCGGCCGAATTCCTGCGGGCCGCTAACCTGGAGGCGGCGCAAGACTTGTCGCGCGAGAATTCGTTTCATGCGGAGCCGCAGTTGCCGCCGTCGCAACGCGCCGAGCTGTCCGATTACGCGCGCAGCGGCTTCGACCGCGGCCACATGGCGCCCAATGGCGATATGCCGGACCGCCAGTCGCAGCGCGAGAGCTTTACGCTGGCGAACATGGTGCCGCAGGAGGCGGACATCAACCGCCACGTCTGGGCCGGCATCGAAGCCGTGGTGCGCAAAATGGCGAAGAGGGAGGGGGCGCTGTACGTGATCACCGGACCGGCGTTCATCGGCGCCAGCCTGCGCAGGGTCGGCAACGTGATGGTGCCGAGCCATGTGTATAAACTGGTGTACAGCCCGCGCCACCGCGCCGGCGCAGCCTGGTTCATCGAGAACCGGCCGAACGCCGAGTACCAGGCAATCTCGATCGCACAACTGGAAACGGCGATCGGCATCGACCTGCTGCCGTCGCTCTCGCAGCGGCAGAAGCATGCCATGCTGCGGCTGCCGACTATCAAACGGAAGAAATCGGCGTACTTGCTGCGTTTTTAATTGAGGAGCCCCGCCATGAGCGAGAAGCAATTGTCGTTTGTACCGTTCGCCAATGAGGCCGATGTGTTGGAGGTCGGAAACCTGGCGATCGAGAACCGTCTCGACCGCATCACCATCGGCGGCGACGTCGACCTGACCCTGGACCGGCCCGGGCTGGCGAAGGCGAAGCTGCTGCACCAGCTGCTCGGCGCGGTCGTGGCGACGCTGGAAGCGGCGGCGCTGCCGGAATCGCTGCCGCCGCCGGACGTCAAATCGGTCGCCAACCCGTTCAACTGAGGCCGCCGCGCCTCAGAGTGCGGGGCTGGTCGACCTTCCCTAGCGCTCCAGCACGTAACTGCCGGGCGCCGGGCCGAGGCCGTTTGCGACTTCGCGCGCGGCCACCATGTCGCCCGCCGAGATCCGGTCGAGCCAGTCGATCCACGCCGGCCACCATGAGCCTTCGCGCTGCTCGGCGGCGGCGACCCAGCTGTCGGGATCGAGGTAGCGCCCGCAATGGGGACGCTCGGCGATATAGAAGCTGCGGCCGCGATGCCCCGGTTCGCTGACGATGCCGGCGTTGTGCCCCCCGCTGGTGAGCACGAAGGTGAGGTCGCAGTTCGGCACCAGGTGGATCTTGTGCACCGAGCGCCATGGCGACACATGGTCGCTCATGGTGGCCACCGCGAACAGCGGCCGGCCGATGTCGGTCAGCGCGACCGGCCCGTCGCCGACCCGGTAGCGCCCTGAGAACAGGTCGTTGTGCAGGAACAGTTTGCGCAGGTAGTCGCTGTGCATCCGGCGCGGCATGCGCGTGGCGTCGGTGTTCCAGGCCATCAGGTCGGTCATCGGCGCGCGCCGCCCGAGCAGGTAGTCGCCCACCGCCACCGACCACACCAGGTCGCTCGTGCGCAGCAGCTTGAAGGCGCCGGCCATCTGCCGGTTGTCGAGATAGCCCTGCTGGTCCATCAGGTCTTCCAGCCAGTCGATCTGGCCTTCGTCGATGAACAGCATCAGTTCGCCCGCTTCGGAGAAGTCGGTCTGGGCCGCGAGCAGCGTGAGCGAGTTCAGCCGCCGACGCGCGTCGGGCGCCAGCGCGGCGGCCGCGATCGACAGCAAGGTGCCGCCAAGGCAGTAGCCGGCGGCGTTGATCTTGCGGCCGGGCAGCAGGCGCTCGATGGCGTCGAATGCGGCCATCACGCCGTCGTGCACGTAATCTTCCATGCCAAGTTCGCTGTCGCTCGCGTCAGGGTTATGCCACGAGATCATGAACACCGTGTGGCCCCGTTCGACCAGGTAGCGCACCAGCGAGTTGTGCGGCGACAGGTCGAGGATGTAGTACTTCATGATCCAGGCCGGTACGATCAGCATCGGCTCGGCATGCACGCTGGCGCCGGCCGGCGCGTATTGGATCAGTTCGATCAGGCGGTTGCGAAACACCACCTGGCCGGGCGTGGCGGCCACCTCGATGCCGGGCCGGAACTGTTCGGCGCCGACCGGCGGCAGGCCGGCGCCCAGCCGTCGCATGTCCTCGGCCAGGTTGAAGGCGCCGCGCACGAAGTTGGCGCCGCCTTCGCGCCACGCCGCCTCGCATACTTCCGGGTTGGTGGCGACGAAATTGAGCGGCGACGCCATGTCGAGCAGCTGGCGCGCGGCGAACGACACCATCTGTTCGTGGTGCCGGGTCACGCCGTCGATGCCGGTGGTGACGTTGTGCCACCACTGCTGGTTAAGGAGGAAGGCCTGCTGCATCAGGTTGTACGGCCAGCGCTGCCAGAGCTCGCCGCGAAAGCGCCGGTCCTGCGGCAGCGGCTCGATGCAGGGCTTGACCGGCAGGCCGAGCGATACGTGGCTGGCGTAATTGATCCAGCGCATGTCTTTTTTCAAGGCTTTCTGCACCAGCTGTTGCCACTTGCCCGGCGACATCGCCAGGTGCATCAGCCAGTCGAAGCCGGCCAGCGCCAGGCTGGTCGGCGCGACGCCCTGCGTGGCTTCGGCCATGATCGCGTGCAGCAAGCGGTCGGCGTCTTCCGGCGGCTCGGCTTCGTAGCCGTGAGGCGCCAGCAGCTCCGCGCGCTGGCGCTCGAACTGCACGGCGGCAGGCGATAACTGCTGCACTTGCATGGCGGTTCTCCTGTTCCGGGCGATCCGACTATCCTAGCATCGCCGCGCGGACAAAAGCAAACTTGAGCGAAGTCAATGGTGCGCGGGCCGGCGCCGGTTTCAGGTACCCTCAATTGTCGGTGTGGCTGGGTTTTCAAGCAGGCCGGCGGCATCGCCAGGAATTGAGCGCGCCCCATGGTTGAGGGCGCAGTTGGTTGTTTCCGAACGTAGTCTCCATCAAATGTTTTGACGAAGCATCGGACGCCTGAATTCGGTGACAAGAAGCAATTTGGAGGAACCATCATGCAACGCACACTCATAGCCGTTTTCGATAACCGGGGCGACGCCCAGTCCGCCCTCGACGAGCTGGTGTCGGCGGGCTTTTCGCGCCCGCAAATCCGCCTCAGCGAGAACGCCCCGGAAACCGATACCTCGACTGGCGAAGGTTCGTTCGTCGACAGCATCAAGCACTTCCTGACGCATATGTTCGGCACCGACGACAGCGTACACGTCCAGAAATATTCGGACGCCGTCACCCGCGGCCACCATGTGCTGACCCTGACCGCCGCCGACGAGCCCGAAGTCGAACGCGCGGCCGACATCGTCGAGCGCTGGGGGCCGGTCGACATCGACGAAAAGTCGGCCCTGTGGAGCGGCGGCGAGCCGGCCGCCGAGGCGATGCGGATGGGCGCCGGCACGCAGCAGCAGTCGGCGTCGATGTCGCAGCAGAGCATGCAGGGCACGCCCGGTTCGGCGCAGGGCGCGGCGCCGTCCGGCCTGCAGGGCACGCCCCAGCAGGGCTCGCAGCAGCGCGCCGCCGGCACCGGCGGCGTGGAGATTCCCGTGTCGCAGCGCATCGGCGTGCGGGTATTCGAGCACATCGCCGTGCACGAGCCCGGCGCGATCGCGGATGCGCTTGACGACGACGAGCGGTATTTCCGCAGCCATTACAACAGCAACTACGCCGGCGCCGGCGAACAGTACGACGATTATGCGCCGGCCTACAAGTACGGCTCGAGCATGGCGGCGAGCGAGCAATACCGCGGCCGCCTGTGGAAGGATGTCGAGCCGGCGCTCAGGAGCGATTGGGAAGGACACAATCCAGGCTCGGCCTGGAGCAAGTTCAAGACGGCGGTACGCCACGGCTGGGAACGCATTACGTCCTGAGGGCTGGCCNNGCCTGCCGTCAGCAGGGCTCGCCGATTGGCAGGCTGATCCGGTTGCGGCCCATGTGCTTGGCCCGGTACAGGGCGGCGTCGGCAATCGCGACCAGCTCGCCGGCGTGGGTGTCGAGCGAGGCGATCGCGGTGGCGGCGCCGATGCTGACGGTCACGTGGCCGTGGGCGCCGCTGGCGTTGGGCACCTGCAGTCGTTCGACCCGGCAGCGGATCCGTTCGGCCACGATGGCGGCGCCCTTGAGCGACTGGTTCGGCAAGATCACGGCGAACTCTTCGCCGCCGTAGCGCGCCACCAGGTCGTGCGCGCGCATCTCGCCGGCCACCGCGCTGGCGATGCGCTTGAGACATTCGTCGCCGCCGAGGTGGCCGTTGGCGTCGTTGTAAGCCTTGAAGTTATCGACGTCGACCATCAGCAGCGACAGCGGCTGCTTCGCGCGCATCGCGCGCGCCCATTCGGCGTGCAAGGTTTCGTCGAAACAACGCCGGTTCGCCAGGCCGGTCAGCCCGTCGCGGGTGGCGAGCTGCTCCAGCGCGGCGCGCGCGACTTTTTCGTCGGTCAGGTCGCGCAGGGTCTGGACCACCGCCACCAGCGCGCCGTCGTCGTCGCGGATCGGGCTGGCGTCGGCCGCCAGGTAGCGGCGCCCACCGGCGCGCGGCATGTCGCACCAGCTCTCGGCGCACAGGTTGCCGCCGGTGTGGATTTCCCGCACCCTGCGCGGATACAGGTGGTGGATCTCGTCGGTGCGGTTCTGGATCACCAGATCAGCCAGGCTCGGCCGCGGCGCATCGTAGAAGCTGCGCCAGTGATCGGAAGTGCCCAGCACTTCGTCCTTGGAGACGCCGGTGAGCCGTTCGCAGGCCCGGTTCCAGATCATTACCTTGCAACCGGTGTCGAGCACGAAGGCGGGAATCGCCAGCATTTCGAGCAGCTTGTGGGCGAATATCCGTTCATGGCCGGGAGCGGTGAAGTCCGGCGCGCGCTGTCTTGTTGTTGTGATTTGCATGTTCGGTCCTCTAAAATCTGTCCGGTGGGCAAATGATTGACTGCCGACAAGTTCCGATTTTGCTACGACGACATTTCAATTTATTGACATTAAACAAGAGTTTAGGCAATCAACGTTAATGCGTGGACGCCGGGCGCAACAACGGGATCGACAGCGACAGCAAGGTGCCCGCGCCGGGCTGGCTGTCGATGGCGAATTTGCCGCCGGCCGCGCTGACCCGGTCGGCGATGCCGACCAGGCCGCATCCGCGCGACGCCGGCTGGCCCGCCATGCCGATGCCGTTGTCGTGGACTTTCAGGGTCAGCAGGTCGGCGCTGCGGTCAAGCGCGATCTTCACCTCGGTCGCCTGGGCGTGGCGCGCCACGTTGGCCAGCGACTCCTGCAGGATCCGGAACAGCATCGCATCGACGCCGCGGTCCGGGTTGGCGTGGAAGGCGTCGGGATCGGCCTCGAGCCGATGGCCGATGCCGTTGACGCGGGAAAATTCGCACAGCAGGGTTTCGATCGCCGCCCGCAAGCCGTGCTCGAGCGCAAGCGGACGCAGGTCGTTGACGATTGCGCGCAGCGAAGCGACGCTCAGATCGACACTGTGCAGCATGCCGCCGAGTTTCTGGTGGATCGTCGGATGGGCGCCGTTGGCGCTCGCCTGCATCAGGGACAGTTCGATTTTCAGTGCCAGCAAGTGCTGGCCGAGGTCGTCGTGGATGTCGCGCGCGATCCGGTTGCGTTCGGTTTCGCGCACCTGTTCCTGTTGCCGGATCAGCCGGCACAGGCTGGTGTGGGTGTCGCCGAGGGCCGCTTCGGCCTGCGCGCGCGCGTGGCGTTCCAGCCCGAGTTGCGCTTCCGAATAGGCCAGCCGGTCGTGGAAGCGCAGATGGCGGCCGAACGCGGCGGCGCCGGACAAGGCGACGGCGGCCAGCGCGAGGGCGGTTGCGGTCAGGCGACGCGGTGCGGTGTTCATGGCATCCCTTCCGACAAGATCAGCTCGTGTGGGCTGAAGTTACAGCGCGGGACAGACTTCGGTCTTGTCCGATATCAACAGAATTTCGTTAGGGCATTACTCGGCGCCGGCCGTGGCGCGGGGGAGCCATTCGGGACCGCAACGCCGCACCGCGTTATAATGACCGGTTGACGATTGAGGTTTACAGTGACTTACAGCATCAAAGAAATTTTCTACACCCTGCAGGGCGAAGGCGCCCATGCCGGCCGGCCGGCCGTGTTTTGCCGCTTTTCGGGCTGCAACCTGTGGACCGGGCGCGAGAGCGACCGCGCCGGCGCCGTGTGCACTTTCTGCGACACCGATTTCGTCGGCACCGACGGCGAGCGGGGCGGTAAGTTCCCCGACCCGGCAGCCTTGGCCGCCGAGATCGACGGCCTGTGGCCGGCCAGCTACCCGGCCAGCAAATACGTGGTGTTTACCGGCGGCGAGCCGCTGCTGCAGCTCGATCCGGCCCTGATCGATGCGATGCACGGCGCCGGCTTCGAGATCGCCATCGAGACCAACGGCACCTTGCCGGTGCCGGCCGGAGTCGACTGGATCTGCGTCAGCCCGAAAATGGGGTCGAAGCTGGTGGTTGCCAAAGGCAACGAGATCAAGGTCGTGATTCCGCAATCGGGCCAGGACCTGGCCGCCTACGAGCAGCTCGAGTTCGACAATTTTTTCGTGCAGCCGATGGACGGCCCGCTGGCCGGGCACAACACCCGGCTGGCGATCGAGACCTGCAAGCGCCACCCGAAGTGGAAGCTGAGCTTGCAAACCCATAAACTTTTACAGATACCTTAAGCAATGCTCACCATCACACGCAAGCTCGAATTCGACGCCGGTCACCGGATTCCCGACCACAAGAGCCAGTGCCGCAACCTGCACGGACACCGCTACACGCTGGAAATCACGCTCACCGGTGCGGTCATCGAAGTCGAAGGCAGTTCCGACAACGGCATGATCATGGATTTCTCCGACATCAAGTCGATCGCCAAGGAACACCTGGTCGATGTCTGGGACCACGCCTTCCTGGTCTACCAGGAGGACGACAAGGTGCGCGAGTTCCTGGCCACCTTGCCGGGCCACAAGACGGTGGTGATCGACCGCATCCCGACCGTCGAAAACCTGGCGCGCGTCGCGTTCGACATCCTGAAGGCGGCCTACAAGGACCGCTACGGCACCGGCTTGCACCTGCACAAGCTGGTGTTGCACGAGACCCCCAACTGCTGGGCCGAGATCACCGATGCCTGATACCGACTTCATGCAACTGGCGCTGGCGCAGGCGCAACATGCATGGAGCCTGGGCGAAGTGCCGGTCGGCGCGGTGGTCGTCAAGGACGGCGAAGTGGTCGCGCTCGGCTACAACCAGCCGATCGGGCGCCACGACCCTACCGCGCACGCCGAGATCGTCGCATTGCGGGCGGCGGCCGAAAAGCTCGGCAACTACCGGCTGCCCGGCTGCGAACTGTTCGTTACGCTCGAGCCGTGCGCGATGTGCTCGGGCGCGATGATGCATGCGCGCCTGGCGCGCGTGGTGTACGGCGCGCCCGACCCCAAGACCGGGGCCTGCGGCTCGGTGCTGAACCTGTTCGGGCAGGAGCAGCTGAACCATCACACCGAACTGGTGGGCGGCGTCATGGCCGATGAAGCGAGCGCCATGCTGCGCGGATTCTTCGCCGAACGGCGCGCCGCCGCGCGCAGCGCCGCGCGCGGTTAGACGGCGCGCGGCGCACGCCGGGCGCGCGCCAAAAATGCTATGCTGGACCCAGATGACACCAGCGCTGATGCAGCGCGCCACTGCGACCGCATTATCATGCCCAAGCTGACTGCAAACGGGATCACCATCGCCTGCGAGACCGCGGGCGAGCCGAACGGCATCCCGATCCTGCTGCTCATGGGCCTCGGGCTGCAGCTGACCGCGTGGCCGGACGACTTCGTCGACGGCCTGGTCGAACTCGGCTTCTACGTGATCCGCTTCGACAATCGGGACAGCGGCCTGTCCACCAAATTCATGCAAAAGGGCGTCCCGAACCTGGCGCTGGCCATGCTCAAGTCGGCGCTGCGCCTGCCGGTACGCAGCGCCTACCGGCTCGACGACATGGCGGCCGACGCGCTCGGCGTGCTCGACGCGCTGGGCGTGCCGAAGGCGCACGTGGCGGGGCTGTCGATGGGCGGCATGATCGGCCAGATCCTCACCGCGCGCCATCCGGACCGGGTGCTCAGCCTGACCTCGATCATGTCGAGCAGCGGGCGGCGCGGCTTGCCCGGCCCGACCCGCGCGGCGCGCACGGCGCTGATGCAGCGCGCGCCCGACCCGCACGATCCGGAGCGACTGATCGCCCACCTGGCCGCCATCTTCCAGGTGATCGGCAGCCCGGCCTATCCCACCGCCGAAAAACACCTGCGCGAGCGGGTGGCCGCGGCGGTGCGGCGCAACGTGTGCGCTTCCGGCGCGGCGCGCCAGATGGCCGCGATCATCGCCTCGGGCGAGCGCTGCGCGCTGCTGCAGACGATCGAGCGGCCGACCCTGGTGATCCATGGCGCGGCCGACCCGCTGGTCAAGCCCGAGTGCGGCGCCGACGTCGCGCGCCTGGTGCCGGGCGCGCGGTTTGAGCTCATCGAAGGCATGGGACACGACCTGCCGGCCCAGCTGATCGAACGGCTGCTTGCCTTGATCGACGTGCACGCGCGCGGTAAGATGGCGCCGGACACTCTTCCACGCCTCTTCGAAAAGCAGTAATGACAAAACAAATCGGCATCGCGATCGTCGCGCCGGGCGGTCGCGCCCAGGACGACGGCGCCCTCGCGCGCGGCATCGAGCGGCTCGAACAGCGCGGCTGCATCGTCCACAACTACTACAATCCGGGCCAGGCCTTCCAGCGCTTCGGCGGCACCGACGAGGCGCGCCTGGCGCAGCTCGAAGCGGCCGCCGCCGACCCCGAGGTGCAGGTCGTGATGGCGCTGCGCGGGCAGTACGGCCTGACCCGCCTGCTGCCGCGCATCGATTTCGAGGCGATGGGCGCCAGCGGCAAGATCTTCGTCGGCTTCAGCGACATGACCGCGTTTCACATGGGCCTGATGGCCAAGGCCGGGGCGATCAGCTATGCCGGGCCGATGTTCGCCGGCGACTTCGCCTGCGATAGTCCGGTCGATTTCACGCTCGACAATTTCTGGCAATGCCTGGCCGGTCCCACCCACGTGATCACCGAACTGGCGGCCGGCAATCCGTCCATCAACGTCGCGGGCAAGGTCTGGGGCGGCAACCTGGCGATGCTGGTGTCGCTGCTCGGCACCGAATACTTTCCCGCGATCGAGGGCGGGATCTTGTATGTGGAAGACGTCAACGAGCACCCGTACCGCGTCGAGCGCATGCTGCTGCAGCTGATGCAGGCGGGGGTGCTGGCCAGGCAGAAAGCGCTGGTGCTGGGCGATTTTTCCGCCTACCGCCTCAGTCCGGCCGACAATGGCTACGATTACGACGTCATGCTGGACTATCTGCGCAGCACGCTGCCGCTGCCCGTGCTCACCGGGCTGCAGTTCGGCCACATTCCCAAGCGCGTGACGATCCCGTTCGGCGCCCAGGCCAGCCTGGTGTCGGACAGCGCGCGCTTCCAGCTGAGCATGAGCGACTACCCGACGCTCGGCGATGCCTGAGCGCTCGCCCGGCCAGCACTACTACCGGGCGACATCGGCCGCGGCCGAATATCCCGCGATCGAAGGCCGTGCCGACCATGCGGTCTGCATCATCGGCGCCGGCTTCGCGGGGTTGGCGACGGCGGTCTCGCTGATGGAGCGCGGCCAGACCAGCGTGGTGCTGCTGGAAGCCGATACGATAGGCTTCGGCGCCTCCGGGCGCAACGGCGGCTTCGTGTTCGGCGGCTTCTCGCTCGGCGAGCGCAGCCTGGTCGGCGCGGTGGGTGCGGACGCGGCGCGCGCGCTGTACCGGCTCACGCTCGAGGCGGTGGCGACGATCCGGCGCCGGATCGGGCAATACCGCATCGACTGCGACATGCGCGACGAAGGCGTGTACCTTGCCAACTGGTTCGGCGACCAGCGCATCCTCGACGCGCAACAGCGCTTCATGGCCGACAGGCTCGGCGTCGAGTGGCAGCGCATCGGCCGCGCCGACCTGGCCGAGCGGCTGCTGACCGAGCGCTATTCGGGTGCGCTGTTCGAGCCTGGCGCCTTTCATTTTCATCCGCTCAAATACGCCAGGGGGCTGGCGCGCGCGCTGGCCGCCGGCGGCATCCGCGTCCACGAGCACAGCCGCGTCGCGCACATCGCGCCGGACGGCGAGGGCTGGCGGGTCGCCACCGCGCGCGGCGAAGTGAGGGCGCGCGAAGTCGTGCTGTGTTGTGGCGGCTATCTCGAACGGCTGTCGCCGCGGCTGGCCGGCGCGATGCTGCCGATCGCCACCTACGTGATGGTGACCGAGCCGCTGGGCGCGCGGCTGGATGGCGCGATGCGCACCGGCGCGGCCGTCTACGACACCCGGTTCGCCTTCGATTACTACCGGCCGCTGGCCGACACCCGGCTGCTGTGGGGCGGGCGGATATCGGTGCGCAAGCGCGGCGCCGGCGCCGTCGCGCGGCTGCTGTACCGCGACATGCTGCGCGTGTATCCGCAGCTGGCCGGTGCGAAGGTCGACTACGCGTGGAGCGGCATGATGAGCTACGGGCGGCACAAGATGCCGCAGCTTGGACGGCTGCCCGATGGGATGTGGTACGGAATGGGGTTCGGCGGGCACGGCGTCGGGCCGACCACGCTGGCGGGCGAAGTGCTGGCGGCGGCCTTGTGCGGGGACGGCGCCGGCCTGGCCAGGTTCGCGCCGTGGAAACTGCCGTCGACCGGCGGCGCGGCCGGGCTGTTCGCCGCGCAGCTGAGCTACTGGTACTACGCGCTGCGCGACCGCATGCGCGAGTAGCCGCCAGAGTGGTAAAATACCCGGTTAATAGAAATCCTCGCTTAAAGGCTTTACGACGTGCTCTCCACTGCTAATATCACCATGCAATTCGGCGCCAAGCCGCTGTTCGAAAATATTTCCGTCAAGTTTGGAGACGGCAACCGCTATGGCTTGATCGGCGCCAACGGCTGCGGCAAATCGACCTTCATGAAAATCCTCGGCGGCGACCTCGAACCGTCCGGCGGCACGGTCATGCTCGATCCGAACGAGCGGCTCGGCAAATTGCGCCAGGATCAGTTCGCCTTCGAAGAGATGCGCGTGCTCGATGTCGTGATGATGGGCCACACCGAACTGTGGAACGCGATCTCCGAGCGCGACGCGATCTACGCGAACCCGGAAGCGACCGACGACGATTACATGCACGCGGCCGAACTCGAGAGCAAGGTCGCGGAATACGACGGCTACTCGGCCGAAGCGCGCGCCGGCGAACTGCTGCTCGGCGCCGGCGTCTCGATCGACCAGCACCAGGGCCCGATGAGCGCGGTGGCGCCAGGCTGGAAGCTGCGCGTGCTGCTGGCCCAGGCGCTGTTTTCGAACCCCGATATCCTGCTGCTCGACGAGCCGACCAACAACCTCGACATCAACACCATCCGCTGGCTCGAAGACGTGCTGAACGACCGCAACTCGACGATGATCATCATCTCGCACGATCGCCACTTCCTGAACCAGGTCTGCACCCACGTGGCCGACATGGACTACGGCACCCTGAAGGTTTATCCGGGCAACTACGACGAGTACATGTTCGCCTCGACCCAGGCCCGCAACCAGCAATTGGCCAACAACGCGAAGGCGAAGGACAAGGTCGCCGAGCTGCAGGAATTCGTGCGCCGCTTCGCCGCCAACAAGTCGAAGGCGCGCCAGGCCACATCGCGCGCCAAGCAGATCGAGAAGATCAAGGTCGACGACATCAAGCCGTCCTCGCGCGCCTATCCGTTCGTGCGCTTCGAAGGCGAGAAGAAACTGCACCGCCTGGCGGTGGAAGTGGAAGGCATCTCGAAGAAATACGACCGCCAGCTGTTCAAGAACTTCAGCATCATGGTCGAAGCAGGCGAACGCATCGCCATCATCGGCGCCAACGGCGCCGGCAAGACCACCTTGCTGCGCTCGATCTGCGGCGAGCTGTGCGGCATGCAGCCGGACACCGGCCGCGTCAAGTGGGCCGAGAACGCCAACGTCGGCTACATGCCGCAGGATCCGACCGAGGAATTCGCCGCCGACATGGTGCTGACCGACTGGATGGGCCAGTGGACCAAGGAAGGCGACGACGACCAGGCCGTCCGTTCGATCCTCGGCCGCCTGCTGTTCGGCGGCGACGACGTGCGCAAGTCGGTGAAGGTGCTGTCCGGCGGTGAAAAAGGCCGCATGATGTACGGCAAGCTGATGCTCGGACGTCACAACGTGATGATGATGGACGAGCCGACCAACCACATGGACATGGAATCGATCGAGTCGCTTAACATTGCGCTTGAAAAATACACCGGCACCCTGATCTTCGTCTCGCACGACCGCGAATTCGTGTCGTCGCTGGCCACCCGCATCCTGGAAATCAAGGAAGACGGCATCGTCGACTACCAGGGCAACTACGAAGATTACCTGAAGAGCCAGGGTATCGATTAATCAGGCTTTTGGGACAGGATCAGCCATGAACATCATGCCAATCAAGAGCGTCGAATACGATCATCCGCAAGGCGGCCTTTCCTGCACCGCGCAGGCCTGGGCGCGCGCCCCGGAGACGCCGAGCGCCGCCGAGCGCGCCGAGCTGAAAGACAAGATCCGGCGCCTGCTCAAGCAACGCGAAGCGGTGCTGGTCGCCCATTACTACGTCGACGCCGACCTGCAGGACCTGGCCGAGGAAACCGGCGGCTGCGTGTCCGATTCGCTGGAAATGGCGCGCTTCGGCCGCGACCACCCGGCCAAGACGCTGGTGGTTGCCGGCGTGCGCTTCATGGGCGAGACGGCGAAAATCCTCAGCCCCGAAAAACGCATCCTGATGCCCGACCTGGACGCGACCTGTTCGCTCGACCTGGGTTGCCCGGCCGACGAATTCGCCGCCTTCTGCGACGCCCATCCGGACCGCACGGTGGTGGTGTACGCCAACACCAGCGCGGCCGTGAAGGCGCGCGCCGACTGGATGGTGACGTCCTCGATCGGCCTCGACATCGTCGCCCACCTGCATGCGCAGGGCAAGAAGATCCTGTGGGCGCCCGACCGCCACCTGGGCGCCTACATCCAGAAGAAGACCGGCGCCGACATGCTGCTGTGGCAGGGCTCATGCCTGGTGCACGACGAATTCAAGGGCATTGAGCTGGGCTTGCTGAAGGCCGACTATCCGGACGCCAAGGTGCTGGTCCATCCCGAGTCGCCGGCCGACGTGGTGGCGCTGGCCGACGTGGTCGGCTCGACCACGCAGCTGATCGACGCCGCCCGCACCTTGGCCGCGACCACCTTCATCGTGGCCACCGACAACGGCATCCTGCACAAGATGCGCATGGCGGCGCCCGGCAAGCATTTCATCGAGGCGCCGACCGCCGGCAGCAGCGCCACCTGCAAGAGCTGCGCGCATTGCCCGTGGATGGCGATGAATGGGCTGCGCAACCTTGCCGCGGTGCTCGAGAATTTGAATAACGAAGTTTTCGTCGACCCGGAAATCGGCAAGCAGGCGGTGCGCGCGATCGACCGCATGCTCGATTTCGCGGCGGCCAAAAAGGCCAAGGCACTGCCGTCCGGCGAACTGGCGAAAGAAGCGGCACTGTTTTCAGGAGTTGGCCCAGCATGAGTAATTTGCGCAATCCGTTCAATCAGTTCGACGCCGCGCTGCAGTCGGCGTTCGAATCGAACCTGCTGGCGGCCCTGCTGGAAGACATCGGCAGCGGCGACCTGACCGGGAAACTGGTCCCCGACGACACCCGGGTGCGGGCGCGCGTGATCGTGCGCGAGGACGCCGTGCTGTGCGGCGCGCCGTGGTTCGATGGCGTGATGAATGCGCTCGACCAGAACACCGAGATCGACTGGCAGTATACGGAAGGCGACATGATGCGCGCCGGCAGCGTGGTGTGCAACATCGACGCGGCGCCGCGCTCGCTGCTGACGGCCGAACGGGTCGCCCTCAATTTCCTTCAGCTGCTGTCTGGCGTGGCGAGCGCGACGCGCCAGTACGTCGAAGTCGTCGCCGGCACCAAGGCGGCCATCCTCGACACCCGCAAGACCTTGCCGGGACTGCGCCAGGCGCAAAAGTACGCGGTGCGCGTGGGCGGCGGCAAGAACCAGCGCATGGCGCTGTTCGACGGTATCCTGATCAAGGAAAACCACATCGCCGCAGCCGGTGGAGTCGGCAAGGCGCTGGCCGCGGCGGCCGCGCTCGGATCGGGCAAGCCGGTGCAGATCGAAGTGGAAACGCTGGCGCAACTGGCGGAAGCGCTCGGCGCCGGGGCCACTTCGGTATTGCTGGACAATTTCGAACTCGACGCGATGCGCGAGGCCGTCAAGCTGAACGCGGGCCGCGCGCTGCTGGAAGCGTCCGGCGGCGTCAGCCTCGACAGCGTGCGCGCGATCGCCGAAACCGGGGTCGACCGCATTTCGGTCGGCAGCCTGACCAAGGACGTGAAGGCCACCGATTATTCGCTGCGGATTGTCGACTAGCCGATTATTTCGACGGCGTGCGCTGGTTCACCGCCAGGATTCACGTTTGTCCTGCTCAGTCAAGATGGACCCATTGTTGCGCGCAGCGCCGGCAACAACCGTTCGGCCGCGCCGTCGAGCTTCAGTGCGAGCAGGTCGTCGGCCCGGGTGACGCCGAGGTTGACCGCGGCGATCGGCTTGCCCGCCGCAGCCGCCATGCGGCAGAACCGGAAGCCGGAGAACACCATCAGCGACGAGCCGACCACCAGCAATGCATCGGCAGCTTCCATCATGGCCAGCGCGCGTCGGGTGGAGGCGGGCGCCACGCCGTCGCCGAAGAACACCACGTCCGGCTTGAGCAGGCCGCCGCAGTGCAGGCAGGCAGGGACGCGGAAGGCGGCCAGTGCATCCGGCTCCACATGGGCGTCGCCATCGGGGGCGGCGGCCGCGCGCGTGCCTGCGACGCCGGGGTTGAGTTCCTCCAGCATCGCCTGCACGTAAGCGCGCGGGAAGCTGGCGTGGCAGTCGAGGCAGACCACGCCGTGGATAGTGCCGTGCAGTTCGAGCACATCGCCGCTGCCGGCGCGCTGGTGCAGCCCGTCGACGTTTTGAGTCATCACGGATCCGAGCCATGCGTCTGCCTGCAATTGGGCGATTGCCCGGTGGGCCGCATTCGGCGCCGCGCGCGCCAACGCCGGGTAGCCGACCATGCTGCGTGCCCAGTAGCGCTTGCGCACCGCCTCGGATTTGCGGAACTCGGGCCCCTGCACCGGCGCCGTGCCGCGCCGCACGCCATCGCGTCCGCGGTAATCGGGAATGCCGGAGGCGGTGCTGATGCCGGCGCCGGTCAGCACCAGCACCTGCCGATGCCGGGTGAGGAAAGCGGCCAGTTCGCCGAGCTGGCCGCGGTCGTCGGGTGGAGTCGGCGTGTGCATCGCGGGGCGAATCCGGCGGTCAGCGCGACGACCAGGCGATGCCGCCGACGATCAGCGCAAACGCGGCGATGTGGTACAGGTGCGGCAGTTCGCCCAGGAAGGCCGAGGACATCAGCGCGGCGAACAGCGGCGTCAGGTTGGTGAAGAAGGCGCCGACCGTGGGGCCGGCGCGCTGCACGCCGGCGCCCCAGCAGCGAAACGCGATGACGGCCGGCCCCACCGCCACGTACAGCAGGGCCGCCGCGACCTGCCAGCTCCATGCGATGTGCAGCGGTCGGGTCGTCCATTCGAGCGCCGCCAGCGCGCCCGACCACATCACGCCGTACACCACCTGCGCCAGCAGGAAGGCGGCCCAGTCGGCGCGGATCGCGGGCCGGTCCTTCGGCTGCATCAGCAGCCAGCTGTAGAACGACCAGGCGATCGTCGCCAGGATCATGTACAGGTCGCCGGCCACCAGCCGCATCGCGACGAACTGGCTCCATTCGCCGCGCGAGAGCACCAGCAGCACGCCGGCGATCGACAGCGCCGCGCCGACGACCTGGCGGCGCCTGACCGGCATCTTGAAAAACAGCGCGCCCACCAGCAGCATCCAGACCGGCATGCCGGCCGCCACCAGGGTCACATTGATCGGCGTGGAGCTTTGCAGCGCGAGGTATTGCAGCGAGTTGTAGAGTCCGACCCCGAGCAGCCCGAGCATGCTGTAGCGGCGCCAGTCGGTCCACAGGCCGCTGCCGGGACGCAGCAGCGCGCGTCCCAGCGGAACCAGGATCAGCAGCGCGATCGACCAGCGCAGCAGGTTCAGCGTCATCGGCGGCACGGCGTCGCGCACCAGCCGCCCGACAATCGCGTTGCCGGCCCACAGCAGCGGCGGGACGGTGAGCAGCAGGGCGGTGGTGGCAGTCAGTTTGCGGTTCATGCGGAAAGCAGGCGGTGAAAAAACCCCGCCGGGCAGCGGGGTTTTTTCGGTCAGGGAAAGGTCAGCGGCGCGGCGGCGTCAGCACGCTCGGCAGCGCTTTCGGCAGGGTAGCCGGGTAGTCGCGGCTGAAGTGCAGGCCGCGGCTCTCGTGGCGCGACAGCGCGCTGTTGACGATCAGCGCCGCCACATCGACCAGGTTGCGCAGCTCCAGCAAGTCGTGGGTGATGCGGAAGTTGCGGTAGTACTCGTCGATTTCTTCCTTCAGCAGCGCGATGCGGTGCTGGGCGCGCTCGAGCCGCTTGGTGGTGCGCACGATGCCGACGTAGTTCCACATGAAGCGGCGCAGTTCGTCCCAGTTGTGCGAGATGACCACTTCCTCGTCCGCGTTGGTGACCCGGCTCTCGTCCCATTGCGGCAGCTCCGGCAGGTCGAATTGCGGCTGGGCGGCGACGAACTGGGCGCAGGCGCGGCCGATCACCAGGCATTCGAGCAGCGAATTGCTGGCCAGCCGGTTGGCGCCATGCAGGCCGGTGCAGGCGGTTTCGCCGACCGCATACAGGCCGGCCAGGTCGGTGCGCCCGGCCAGGTCGGTGACGATGCCGCCGCAGGTGAAGTGCACCGCCGGCACCACCGGGATCGGCTGCCTGGTGATGTCGATGCCCAGCTCCAGGCAGCGCGCGTAGATGGTCGGGAAGTGTTCCTTGAGGAACTCCGGCGGCTGGTGGCTGATGTCGAGGTTGACGTAATCGATGCCGCGCTTTTTCATCTCGAAGTCGATGGCGCGCGCCACCACGTCGCGCGGCGCCAGTTCGCCCCGTTCGTCGTGCATCGGCATGAAGCGGGTGCCGGCCGCGGTGCCGGCTTCCGGCGGCAGCAGCAGGCGTCCGCCTTCGCCGCGGATCGCCTCGGTGATCAGGAACGACTTGGCGAACGGGTGGTACAGGCAGGTCGGGTGGAACTGGATGAACTCCATGTTCGACACGCGGCAGCCGGCGCGCCAGGCCATCGCGATGCCGTCGCCGGTGGCGGTGTCGGGATTGGTGGTGTACAGGTAGGTCTTGCCGGCGCCGCCGGTGCACAGCACGGTGTGCTCGGCTTCGAAGGTGAGCACGTCGCCGGTCTTCTCGTCCTGCACGTACAAGCCGTAGCAGCGCGGCGGCACCGGGATCGCCGCGTGCGGCGACTTGGCGGCCAACTTGTCGGAGCTGATCACGTCGATCGCGCAATGCTGCTCGAACAGGGTGATGTTCGGATGGGCGCGCACCTTCTGTTCGAGCGTGAGCTGCACCGCGTGGCCGGTGGCGTCGGCCGCGTGGATGATGCGGCGCTGGCTGTGGCCGCCCTCGCGGGTCAGGTGGAATCCCATTTCGGCGGTCGGGTCGCGCGTGAACGGCACGCCTTGTTCGATCAGCCATTCGATCGCTTCGCGGCCGTGCTCGACGATGTAGCGGGTGGCCGCCTCGTCGCACAGGCCGGCGCCGGCCACCAGCGTGTCGTTGATGTGCTCTTCGTGGCTGTCGCCCGAATCGAGTACCGCGGCGATGCCGCCTTGTGCCCAGTTGCTGGCGCCGTCCAGCAGCGCCCGTTTGGAAATGATGGCAACCGTGCGCGTCTGCGCCAGATGCAAGGCCACCGACAGGCCGGCCAGTCCGCTGCCGACAATTGCGACGTCAAATTTCATGGGAGTTCACGGTGATGTGTACAGAAGCATCACTATAGTCTATTTGCCCGCGCAGTGTCGGCCGGGGCGTTTCCGCTGGGCTCGCTTGTCCAGAGTCAATGCCTCCTGGCGCTTCGACTGTTATCTACGTACTATTGATTCAAGCAGGGAATAGCTGCGAGCATCCCAAGCCAGCGCAGCCGCTTCCATCACCAGGACATGATCCAGTTGGCGCTGGCCTCGGCTACCTGGGCGCGCCACTTCCGGCTCGAGAAGGTGTGGTTGGCGCCGCCGATATCGACCCGTTTCGCGCGCACCTTGTGGCGCGCCATCAGGCGGGAGAAGTCGCGCGCGGCCAGGTCCGCTTCGCTGAGGACGACCAGCACCTGGCCGTCGAATTCGGCAAGGCTGTCGACCACCCGCTGCGGCAGCTGCGTACGGCGGTCGCTGGCGGCCAGCCGCATGTTCTGCCGCAGCGCGGCGGCGCTGGCGGCGAAATCGAGATTGCCGCTGGCGACCTTTTTCCAGCACGCGACCTCGCCCAGCCGCGCCAGGTAGTAATGGCCCAGCATCGCGCGCGCGGCGCCCTGCGGCGTGCGGACCCAGGGATTGAGCAGCACCAGCCCGCGTACCCGCTCATCGGTGCCGACGTAGAACGCGGCGGCCGTGGCCGCATCGCACAAACCCCAGATGACGATTTCTTTCATTTCCGGCATCTGCATGAAAAATTCTTTCATGGCGGCGCGGATATCGTCGTCGATCCGGTCATAGCTGCGCGGATCGCCCTCGCTGTCGCCCATGCCGCGCCGGTCGAAGCGCATCACGGGAATGCCGCGCTGGGCCAACATGCGCGCCAGCAGGGCGAACTGGCGGTGGCTGCCGACCCGATACTGGGGACCGCCGGTCACCACCAGCACGCCGCGCGGCAAGGGCCGCTCGGGCACGTCGACGATGCCGACCAGGCCGCTGCCGTTGCAGCTGAAACGCAGCGCGCGCTGTTCGGCGTTCATGATGCGTTCGGGGCGAACACGCTGGCGGTGGCGGCCAGCAGGGCCGGACACTCGGCGATGTCGCTGGTGGTCCAGAACGGCACTCCGTCGACCGGATGGAAGTGCAGCGTCACGCCCAGCGGCGCCCAGCGTTCGGCCAGGCGCGCGGCGTCGGAGGCCGGCTTGCGCGCGGCCGGCGCGCCGCCGGCGAACCAGTGCACGGTGCAGGGCGGCAGTTTCAGGCTGGCCGCGTCGCAGGCATCGATGGCGCGCACCAGCGCCGCGTCGAGCTCATAGCCGGCCACCTCCAGGCGGCCGCGCGCGGCCAGTTCGGCGCGCAGGGCGGCCGTGCTGCGCGGCGCGTCCGGGTCGTCGTTTTCCATCCCGGCGGCCAGGCGCAGGCGCAGGAACTGGTTGATGCAGGTGCGCCCGTTGAGGAAGGGCTGCCACAGGATCACACCCTCGACCTTGCGGGTGGTGGCGAAATCGAGCGCCAGCAGGCCGCCCAGCCGCACGCCCCACAGGCGCAGCGGGCCTCCGGTGCGCGCGGCCAGCCAGTCGCAGGCCACGCCGAGGTCGCGCTTCCACACGTCCCAGCGCCCGGAATGGAAGTCGCCGCAGCTGTCGCCGCAGCCGAACAGGTCGATCTGAAGCACCGCGAAGCCCATCGCGGCAAACGCGCGCGCCTGCAGCGCGGCCATGCGGCGCGTCTTGTTCATCTCTTCGGCGAACGGGTGAACGTACAGGATCGCGCCGCGCGCCGGCAAGTGCGGATTGGGCGCGTGGTACAGGCTGAAGCGGGTGCCCGGTGCGGCATCGAAGAAGAACGGTTCGACGCGGGGCGTGAATGGGAGCGGGGCGTTCATGNNCGGCGATGCGAAAATGGTCTTCCGGCGCGGCGATTACGCCGATCACGGCCATCGAATCGAGTTCCGGCACGCTGCCGAGCAGGCGCGAATCGGCGGCCGGGCCGGCGCTGTTGACGCCGAGCGAATCGCAGACGATGAGCTTGACGGTGTCAAGATGTTTCATGGCGTTTCCCGCCGAATGTGGGGCAACGACGCGGCGCCGGACGGCGCGCTTTGTTGCAATGTGAAATGTCGGAATTTTTCATGATGTTTTGTCCAGCGAACATATGAATTAGACACCCCTGAAATTGCGCCGATCTTGATGGCGCACAAGCTACTGACTCAGCCGTACTGATTGACCGGAGGCGATGAGCGGAGCGCGTTTTTTTCTCAATTGCCCGGCATTGACAGCCTGTCGGACCTGAAGCGGCGCGGCGAACAATGGGACGCGGCCGCGCCCTTGATCCGCATCATGCGTTTCTCATCGGCCATCTATAGCATGTCCAGCATGTCGCGCTATAACGAAAGAGGTCCCGATGCGAGTTGGCATAATGTCGTATCCGACGCTGTTCCAGCGCGACGGCAGCCTGCAGGTGCAGGTGCGCGAGACCGTCAGGGCGCTCAACCGGATTGCGCTGCCGCCCGGCCGCGGCCAGTTCGAGGCCGAGCTGGTCGATCCGTTCCGTTCGCGCCTCGACGACTACGACCTGGTGCACGTGTTCGCGGCGATCAACGGCAACCACCGGATCGTCGAGGCGGCGGTCGAGCTGCAGGTGCCAGTGGTGCTGTCGGCGCTGGTCTCGCCCGGCTGGAACCGCGCGAACGGCACCCGCGCCCGGATCGCCGACCTGGTGTTCGGCAAGCTCGCCGCGTGGGACCTGCAGACCAGCTATGCCCAGATCCGCCAGGCGCTGCGGCTGGCCAGCCTGGTGGTGGCGCGCGGCGAAGCGGAAAAGCGCGCGATCGCCAGCGCATTCCTGATCAAGCCGGCCAAGGTGCGGGTGCTGCCGAACGGGGTCGGCCCGCATTTCTTCGCGGCCGATCCGGCGCTGTTCCGCTCGCGCACTGCGGTCAAGGGCCCGTTCGCGCTGATGGTGGGCGCCGTCTCGCCCTACAAGAACCAGCTCGGCATGGCGCATGCCCTGTCCGACATGGCGCTGCCGTTCGTGGTGATCGGCGAAGCGCAGGAACGCGACACCGACTACCTGCGCCAGCTGCGCGCGGTGCCCGGGGTGATCTGCCTGGGCGCGCTGCGCCACGAGGAGCGCATGCTGGCCAGCGCCTACGCGGCCGCCACGGTATTCGTGTTGCCCAGCCAGGGAGAAGTGTTTCCGATGGCGGTGCTCGAAGCGCTGGCCGCCGGCACCCCGGTGGTAATGAGCGACGAGAGCGCGTTGCACCTGCCGAACAGCGAATTCGCGCTGCGCAAAGTGGGTTGGAACGACAGCAGCGCGCAGAAAAGCGCGCTGCTCGACCTGCTCGATGCGCCGCCCGGGCGCGAGCGGGTGCGCGCGCTGGTGCGCCAGTTCACCTGGGACAGCGTGGCGGTCGGGCTGGCCGACTGCTACGCCGACGCGCTGGCCAGCGCGGCGCGCCTCAGCGGCGCTTGCGGCGCTCCAGCAGGCGCTGATAAAGCGGCGCATAGCGGCCCACGCTGACATCCCAGGTGCGCTGGTATTCGACGAACCAGCGCGCGGCGCCGCGCATCGGCGCCCAACTGGCCGGCGCCGCCAGCAGCACGGCGACGGCATCGGCCAGCGCGTCGGGCTGGCCGGCTTCGAACAGGATCCCGGTGCGGCCATGCTCGACCAGCTCGCGGTGGGCGCCGACATTCGAGGCGGCCACCAGGCAGCCTTGCGCCATCGCCTCGAGCAGGCGGCCGTCCGGCACCAGCTCGGCCTGGCGCAGCGGCAGGCGCGGGAACACCAGCACATCGGCCAGGGCGCGATACGCGGCGCAGCGTTCGAGCGCGCGCTGGCCGGCGAACACCACGCTCGGGCCCAGCCCGAGCCTGGCGGCGCGCGCCTTGAGCCATGCTTCCTGCGGGCCGCCGCCGGCCAGCAGCAGGCACAGGCCGGGTCGCGCGCGCAGCAGCGCCGGCATCGCCGCCAGCAGCAGGTCGAGCCCCTCGTAGGGATGGAACAGGCCGACGAAGCCGATCACCGGCCCGGCGCCGAGGCCGAGCCGGCGCGCCAGCAGCGCGTCGCGCGGCTCGCCGCTGTTGTAATGGCGCAGGTGGACCGCGTTCGGCACCACGGTCAGCTGGGCGCGCCGCACGCCGCCGGCCTGCAGTTGCGCGCGCAAGCCTTCGCTGCTGGTGGTGACCGCATCGGCGTGGCGCGCCGCGAAGCTCTCGAGCGCGCGCGCCAGGCGCCGGCGCAGGCCCGACTCGGGCTGGCCCCAGGCCGCGTGCACCTCGAACACCACCGGCAGGCCGAGGCCGCGTCCGATCCCGAGCGCGGCCAGCGCGTTCTCGGCCGGCGAATGCGCGTGCAGCAGGTCGGGGCGGGTCAGCTGGACCACCTCGCGCAGGCGCCGCGCGATCAGGCCGGCCGCGCCGAGCTGGCCGAGCAGCGGCAGCCGGCTCCAGCCTGGGCCGGCCGGCGCGGTGCGGAAGAAGTGCCAGCCGTCGCGGTTGCGGTCGGGCTCGACCGGCCCCTGGCGTGGCCCGGTCAGGTGGATCGTGTGCCAGCCCATCGCGCGCTGCTGGCGCAGGATTGCCATGGTGCGCAGCGCGTACGGGCTGTGGCGCGGGGGCGAATGATCGAGCAGGTGCAGGATCCGCATGGGCTCACGCGCGCGCTGGCGGACACGGCGCCGGGCCGAGCAGCGCGCGCCGGCGATATTTCCAGATGGCTCTCACAGTGGATGCCAACTGGGTGATGAGCTCCTCCATGTCCTGTCGGTCTCCGTGTCGCGCGGCGAGGAAAGCGTTACTGCCGGCTTTGCCGCTTACCGATTATATGGTCGGGAAAAGTGTCGATTTTCGCTACATTCGATGCCGTTGATTCAAATCAAGAACGACCGGACGCCCGGGAAGTGAAAAAAATTCCGACGCCCATCTCGATTTGTTCCAAGGCAAAGGGTGTTGCCGTGCGCGGAACTCGGTTGCGCATGACTCTGTCTGACTCGGACAATCAGTTCGCGCAGCAGTCCGTGGCGCGGACGGCCAATCGGAGGACGACAATATGATGCAAGACGAATTGCCCATAGCAACATTTGAAGCCCCTGCCAGCATGCGCGAGCTGTGCATCGGCGCATGCGGAACCGACGCCCGCCTCGACCATCCGCTCGATGTCCAGATCTTCCACATCCGGCTGGCCAACTCGGCGGGACGACGCGAGGCGGCCAGCCTCCTGATCCGCAAGATGTACGGCTGGCGCGGCTATGCGTTCGAGCCGAGCCGCTTCCAGGAAGCCAACAAGATCACGCTGTACGCCGAGACCGGCGGGGTGGTGGTGGGCACCATGAGCCTGTGCCTGGACAGCCCGATCCTGCTGCCGGCCGACGAAAATTTCCGCGACCGGCTCGCCGCCCTGCGGGCGCAGGGCCGGCGCCTGTGCGAACCATCCCGGCTGGCGATCGACAAGGGCGTCGGCAAGCGCGTGTTCGCTTCGCTGATCCACATTTCCTACATTTACGCGCGGATCATCCACCGCTTTTCCGACTATGTGATCGAGGTCAATCCGCGCCACGTCATGTTCTACCGGCGCATGCTCGGCTTCCACGACTTCGGCGGCCGGCGCGAGTGCACCCGGGTCGGCGCGCCGGCCGTGCTGCTGCGCCTGCCGCTCGAGGAGATGGGGCGCCAGATCCGCACCTGGGGCGGGCGCATGGAGCAGCACGGCGAGGAACGTTCGTTCTATCCGTATTTTTTTCCGTCGGTCGACGAACCGGGCATTACCGCCCGGCTGATCGCCGGCATCAACTGAAGGAGCGGTCATGGCAGAACAGGATGCAAGACAGGATGATGCGGGTGCAGCCGGCCGGGCCGGGCGCGGCCTGCCGCTGCTGCACGCGATGGGCGCGGTGGTCGGCCCCGCCGCGGTGCGCAGCGACGCCGCCACGCTCGAGCGCTACGCGCGCAGCACCGCCTCGCGCAGCACCATGCCGCTGGCGGTGGTCAGCCCGGGCTCGCGCGCCGAGGTGATCGCGCTGGTCGCGCTGGCGCGCCAATACCGCACCCCGCTCTATCCGGTCAGCACCGGCAAGAACTGGGGCTATGGCGACGCCTGCGCGGTGACCGACGGCCAGGTGGTGCTGGAACTGAGCCGCATGAACCGGATCATCCGGGTCGACCCGCAACTGGCCTACGCGGTGATCGAGCCCGGCGTGACCCAGCAGCAGCTGGCCGACTACCTGAAGGCGCAGCAGATCGAGCTGATGATCGACTGCACCGGCGCCGGGCCCGACACCAGCTTCCTCGGCAACATCCTCGAGCGCGGCTTTGGCCACTCGCCGTACGGCAACCGGATCCAGCAGATCGCCGGCCTGCAGGTCGTGCTGGCCAGCGGCGAGGTGCTCGACACCGGCTTCGGCCACTATCCGAATGCGCGCGCCACCCACCTGTTTCCGTACGGCGTGGGACCGTTCCTCGACGGCCTGTTTACCCAGTCCAATTTCGGCGTGGTGACCCAGGTCGGCATCTGGCTGATGCCGAAGGCCGAATGCGTCAACCATTTCATCTGCACAGTCCCGGCGCATGCCCAGGTCGGCGCCGTGGTCGACGCGCTGCGGCCGCTTCGGCTGAACGGGACCTTGCGCAGCGTTGTGCATATCGGCAACGACTTGCGGGTGATCTCGGGCGGCCGCGCGTTCCCGCGCGAGCAGGCCGGCGACCGGGCGCCGCTGTCCGATGCCATGCGGCGCACGCTGCGCAAGCAGGCCGGGGCCGGCGCATGGACCGTGTCGGGCGCCTTGTACGGCGACCGGCTGCAGGTGGCGGCGGCGCGCCGCGCGCTCAAGCGGGCGCTGCGCGGCACCGCGGCGGCGTCGAGCTTTCTTACAGAGCGCAAGCTGCGGCTCGGCGCCGCGCTGGGGCGCCTGCTGGGCTACTGCGGCGCCGGCGCGCGCCTGCGCGCCCGGGTTGCGCTGGGCGAGGCGCTGTTCGGCATGAACCGGGGGGTGCCGGACGGGCGCTTCCTGGCCGGCGCCTACTGGCGCCGGCGCGGCGGCATGCCGGCCGGCTTCCCGCTGCAGGCCGACCCGGCGGCCGACAATTGCGGCCTGCTGTGGGTCGCGCCGATCCTGCCGGCGCGCGGGGCCGACGTGCTGGCCCTGCATGCGCTGGTGGCGCCGATCTTCGCCGAACATGGCTTCGACCTGTTCGCGACCTTCAGCATGATCAACGAACGCGCGCTGGGCGCGGTCTTCACGGTGGCCTACGACAAGGAGGATCCGGCCGAAGTCGAGGGCGCCAGGCGATGCTACCGCGCGTTGTTCGACACCGTGATGAAGGCCGGCTACATCCCGTACCGGGTGGGCAACCAGTCGATGGCGGCGCTCGACCCGCACGGCGACGTGTTCTGGAAAGTTGTTGGCCGCATCAAGGATGCGCTCGATCCGGACGGCATCGTCGCGCCCGGACGCTACGAGCCGGCGCGGGCCGGCGCGCAGCTGTGTCAACTCGGCCGGCAGGCGGGGCGCGCTTCGCCGCGCTCATCGGGGCGCCAACAGGGCCCGACAGGGTAGGGACGCGGCCGTCGCTTGTTGATCGACATCAGCATGAGCGGGCCCGGCTGTCGCGCCGGCGCGCTCGGGGCGCGCACTTCCGGGTCGGCAGCGCCCGCGCCACGCCGCGCAAATCCACCGTCTGCATCGACACCGGGCGGCGCCAGACCCGGCCGACGTACTCCGGCGGGGCGGGCTATTGCCGATGGAGGGAGCGCGCGGCGGCCATGAAGTCGGTCGCGCCGATATCGGGCAGTTCGAGTACTGCGGCCTGGTCGAACAGGGTGAAGTTGCGGTCGATCGAGCGCAGGTAGGCCGGGTCGTAGTGGTCGACCAGCAGCTCATCGACCAGTTGCGGCATGTGGCCGCCATTGGCCATCGCGTGCCAGGCGCCGATCTTGTCGCGCCCGTGCAGCTTGACCAGGCACTCGAGCTGGGTGTTCAGCAAGGCCGGGTCGGCGCAGAAATGCTCGTAGTCCTCCATCAGCAGGCGCACCCGGTTCGGGCGCGACAAGGTCAGCGAGATGCACGGCGACAGGCGCATCTGCTCCATCAGCGCATCCGGCACGCGCAGGTTGCCGACCTTCTTGCTTTCGGACTCGACGAACACCGGTAAGGCCGGGTCGAAATGGCGCAGCTTGTCCCACACCAGCGTCTCGAACATCTTCTGCGAAGGCTGCGGCTGGCTCGGCAGGCTGCCCAGCACCGAGCCGCGGTGCGCGGCCAGCTGTTCGAGGTCGAGCACCTGCGCGCCGATCGAATCGAGCACTTCCAGCAGGCGGCTCTTGCCGCTGCCGGTGGTGCCGCAGATCACCCTGAACGCCAGGCGCGGGGTGTCGGCCAGCGCGGCGCCGACGTGGGTGCGGTAGGCCTTGTAGCCGCCGTCGAGCTGGATCGCCGGCCAGCCGACCTTGGCCAGGATGTGCGCCATCGAGCCACTGCGGTTGCCGCCGCGCCAGCAATAGATCAGCGGCTTCCAGTCGCGCGGCTTGTCGGCCCACAGCTCGTCGATGTGGCGTGCGATGTTGCGCGCGACCAGCACCGCGCCGATCTTCTTGGCCTCGAATGCATTGACCTGCTTGTAGGTGGTGCCGACCAGGATCCGCTCCTCGTCGTTCAGCACCGGGCAGTTGATCGCGCCGGGGATGTGGTCGAGCGCGAACTCCGACTCGCTGCGGACATCGATGATTGCATCGAACTGCTCCAGCATCGGCAGGACATGCATGAAATTAAGTAATGCCGGATATTTCATCGTGCTTTGACCAGTGGAAGGAACTTGGGCCAGATATTGGCGAGGATGACCGGGTGGGCCTGGGCGGTCGGGTGCAGCCGGTCCGGCTGGAACAGGGCCGGCTTCTCGGCCACGCCTTCGAGCATGAACGGCACCAGCGGCGCCTTCTGCTGGGTCGCCAGTTTCTTGTACATGGCGAAAAAGCTGTCGGTGTAAGTACGTCCGTAGTTGGGCGGCATGCGCATTCCGACCAGCAGCACCTGCGCATTGTTCTTGCGCGCCAGCTCGATCATGGCGCGCATGTTCGCTTCGGCGGCGGCCACCGGCAGGCCGCGCAGGCCGTCGTTGGCGCCCAGTTCGATCACCACCAGCGCCGGCTTGTGCTGCGCCAGCAGCGCCGGCAGCCGGGCCCGGCCGCCGCTGGTGGTTTCGCCGCTGATGCTGGCGTTGACGATGGCCGCATCGATCTTCTCGGCCTTGAGCTTTTGCTCGAGCAGCGCGACCCAGCCGCTGCCGCGGGTCAGGCCGTACTCGGCCGACAGGCTGTCGCCGAGCACGAGCACCGTTTTTGGTGCAGAATGGGCGAGCGCCGCAGCCAGCATGATGACTGCGCCGAGCATCCATTTTGTGAGAAAAGCAAGCATGCGTGACATCCCAGAAGCTTCAAAAAGTGTTGTTAACGATCATGCCAGGCCGCCCGCGGCGATCGAAGTGCGCCAGTTGTCGAAGAAGGTGGCCGACGCCAGCGGCGAGCTCACCATCTTGCACAGCGTGGATTTTACAGTGCAACCGGCCGAGACGCTTGCGATCGTCGGCGCCTCCGGTTCCGGCAAGTCGACCTTGCTGGGACTGCTGGCGGGGCTGGACAGTCCGTCCAGCGGCACCGTGCTGCTCGACGGCGTCGACATCTTCGCGCTCGACGAGGACGGCCGGGCCCGCCTGCGCATGGCCAAGCTCGGCTTCGTGTTCCAGTCGTTCCAGCTGCTGGCGCACCTGACCGCGCTCGAGAACGTCATGCTGCCGCTCGAATTGCGCGGCGACGACAATGCGCGCGCCAAGGCTACCGACATGCTGGGCCGGGTCGGGCTGTCGAGCCGGCTGAGGCACTATCCGAAATTCCTGTCCGGCGGCGAGCAGCAGCGGGTGGCGCTGGCGCGCGCCTTCGTCACCGAGCCGCCGCTGCTGTTTGCCGACGAGCCGACCGGCAGCCTCGATGCGGCCACCGGCGAAGCGGTGATCCAGCTGATGTTCGAACTGAACCGCGAGCGCGGATCGACCCTGGTGCTGGTCACGCACGACACCTCGATCGCGGCGCGCTGCGCCCGCACCATCACGATTGCGGCCGGCCGCCTGGTCTGAGCGCAGCCGCCACCAGCTCGTTGAGCACGGCCCGGGCCGCCGCCGGCAGTTCGCCGGCGCACATGCCGATCGGGCCAACCCCCTGCAGCACCAGCCGGTCGGCCGCCGCGCCGTGGATCCAGACCGCGCCAAGGGCAGCCTCGCGCGCAGGCCAACCCTGGGCCAGCAGGCTGCCGCAGATTCCGGCCAGCACGTCGCCGGTACCCGCCGTCGCCAGGCCCGGATTGCCGCTGGGGTTGACGACGGCATGACCGTCCGGCGCCGCAATCACGCTGCCCGAACCCTTCAGCACCACGATTGCGCCGAAACGCGCGGCCAGGCGGCGCGCGGCGGCCAGCCGGTCGCGCTGGATTTCCGAACTCGGCACGCCCAGCAGCCGTGCCGCTTCGAGCGGATGCGGGGTCAGCACCGTTGGGCCGGCGCGCCCGGTCAGGCGGTCCTGCAGGACAATGCTGGCGGCGACCAGGTTCAGCGCGTCGGCATCGAGCACCAGGGCGGCGTCGCCGCTCAGCGCCTTCGACAGCAGCTCGATCGCGTGCGCGGAACCGCCCATGCCCGGCCCGACCACCAGGGTGCCGGCGCCGAGCGGGTAGTTGGCCGCATCGCGGAACATGATTTCGGGCTGCACGCTGTCGAACGCCGGGCCGGGGTCGATCGATGCGACCAGCACCCGGCCGGCGCCGGTAAACAGCGCGCCGCGCGCCGACAGCATCGGCGCGCCCGCCATCCCGTGCGCGCCGCCGACGATGGCCAGGTCGCCAAAGCTGCCCTTGTGCGAGTTGTTGGCGCGCGGTGTTAGCTGGCGCGCGAACAGCGCAGGGTCGTTCAGTTCGGCGGCCGCCGCGGGGAAATGCTCCGGGCCGATGCCGAGCAGGTCGACTTCGACCTCGCCCGCATGGTCGCGCCCGTCGCAGGTGTGCAGGCCGGGCTTGTCGCCGATGAAGGTCAGGGTGCGGCTGGCCCGCAGCGCCACCCCGTGCGGGCCGACGACAGCGCCGGTGTCGGCGTCCAGCCCGCTCGGCACGTCGAGCGCCAGTACCTGCCACTGGCGCGCGTTCAGCGCCTCGGCCAGCGCGCGCGCCGGCCCGTCGAGCGGCCGCGCCAGACCGATCCCGAACAGACCGTCGACCACCAGGCCCGGCGCGGCGGACGGCAGGGCGTCGGTAAAGCGCACCTGGCCGGCCCGGGCGCGGGCCAGCGCCTGTGCGGTTTCCGGCGAAACGGCGGCCTCGCCGGCCAGGTGAATCACCGACACCTCGACGCCGGCGCTGGCCAGGTTGGCCGCCGCTTCGAGCGCGTCGCCGCCGTTGTTGCCCGGCCCGGCGAGCAGCAGCACGCTACGGTTGTCCTGGCGGGCCAGCAAGGCAAGCGCCGCGAGCGCCGTCGCCTGGCCGGCGCGCTGCATCAGCGTGCCCGGGACCAGCGTTGCGGCCGCAGCCTGTTCGATCGCGCGCACCTGCGCCACTGAATACAAAGCCTTCATGCGGTTCCCCATAACGTCTTGACGCGGATTTGCGCCGGAATGCATGCATTTTCGCCAAAATTTCGAAGAATGGCGAATAGAATACGTGCAGCAGCATATTACGACGAGGAGCGGACATGGATTGGCAGTTCTGGATTGATCGCGGCGGCACCTTTACCGACATCGTCGCGCGCCGGCCCGATGGCGCGCTGGTCACCCACAAGCTGCTGTCGGAGGATCCGGAGCGCTACCGCGACGCCGCGGTGGCCGGCGTCCGCCACCTGCTCGGGCTGGGCGGCGATGCACCGATCCCGGTTGCGCGGATCGAAGCGGTGAAGATGGGCACCACGGTCGCCACCAACGCGCTGCTCGAACGCAAAGGCGAACCGACCGCGCTGGCGATCACGCGCGGCTTTGGCGATGCCTTGCGGATCGCCTACCAGAACCGACCGCGTTTGTTCGACCGCCACATCGTGCTGCCCGAACTGCTCTACAGCCAGGTGGTGGAAATCGACGAGCGGGTCGGCGCCCATGGCGAGGTGCTGCGGCCGATCGACGAAGCGGCCGCCCGCGCCGCGCTGCAATCGGTGTACGACCAGGGCCTGCGTTCGCTGGCCATCGTGTTCATGCACGGCTACCGGTTCAGCGAACACGAAGCGGCGGCCGCGCGGATCGCCCGCGAAATCGGCTTCACCCAGATTTCGGTGTCGCACCAGGTCAGCCCGATGATGAAGCTGGTCGCGCGCGGCGACACCACCGTGGTCGACGCCTACCTGTCGCCGATCCTGCGCCGCTACGTCGACCAGGTGGCGCGGCAGCTGCCGGGCGTGAACCTGCAGTTCATGCAGTCGAACGGCGGCCTGACCGATGCGCGCACGTTTCACGGCAAGGACAGCATCCTGTCGGGGCCGGCCGGCGGCATCGTCGGCATGGTCCGCGCCAGCCAGCTGGCCGGCTTCGAGCGCGTGATCGGTTTCGACATGGGCGGCACCTCGACCGACGTCTCGCATTTTTCGGGCGAGTTCGAACGCGTGTTCGAAACCCAGGTGGCGGGCGTGCGCATGCGCGCGCCGATGATGAGCATTCATACCGTGGCGGCTGGCGGCGGCTCGATCCTGCATTTCGACGGCAACCGATATCGGGTCGGGCCCGACAGCGCGGGCGCCAATCCCGGGCCGGCCAGCTACCGGCGCGGCGGGCCGCTGGCGGTCACCGACTGCAACCTCATGCTCGGCAAGATCCAGCCGGCGTACTTTCCGCGCCTGTTCGGGGCCGATGGACGGCAAGCGCTGGATCTTGATACGGTTTTGGGGAAGTTTTCAGAAATGGCGTATCAGATCGGTGCGGCGACCGGCAACATGCCGGCGCCGGAGCAGGTGGCGGAAGGATTCATCCGGATCGCGGTCGGGAACATGGCCAACGCGATCAAGCAGATATCGGTGCAGCGCGGGCACGACGTCACCGAGTACGCGTTGACCAGCTTCGGCGGCGCCGGCGGGCAGCATGCCTGCCTGGTGGCCGACGCGCTTGGAATGAAGACCGTGTTCGTGCACACGCTGGCCGGCGTCATGTCGGCATATGGCATGGGATTGGCCGACCAGACCGCGATGCGCGAGTCGGCGGTCGAGCTGCGGCTGGCCGACATCGGCCCGGATGCGCTGGCGCAGCGTCTCGACGCGCTGGGTGAAGGAGTGCGGCAGGAACTGCTGGCGCAAGGGGTGGCGGACGAGCGCATCACGCTGGTGCGCCGGGTCCACCTGCGCTACGAGGGCACCGATTCGGCCATCATCGTGCTGTTCGACGGCGCAGACGGCATGACGGGGCAGTTCGAAGCGGCCTACAAGAAGCGCTTCTCGTTCCTGATGCCCGGCAAGGCGCTGGTGGTGGAAGCGGTGTCGGTCGAAGCGATCGGCGCATCCGGTGCGCCGGCCGAGACGATCGCGCCGACGGCGCCGCGCGAGGGGGCGCTGGCGCCGCGCGAGACGGTGCGCATGTTCGGCGGCGACAGCTGGCACGACACCGGCCTGTATCAGCGCGGCGACCTGCGCATCGGCGACCTGGTCGACGGCCCGGCCATCATCGCCGAGGACCACGCCACCACGGTGGTGGAAGCGGGCTGGCAGGCGCAGGTGACGCCGCACAAGCACATGATCCTGAGGCGGGTGGAAGCGCTGCCGGAGCGGCGCGCGATCGGCACCAATGCCGATCCGGTCATGCTCGAGATCTTCAACAACCTGTTCATGTCGATCGCCGAGCAGATGGGGCTGCGGCTGCAGAACACCGCGTACTCGGTCAACATCAAGGAGCGGCTCGACTTCAGCTGCGCGTTGTTCGACGCGCAGGGCAACCTGATCGCCAACGCGCCGCACATGCCGGTGCACCTTGGCTCGATGGGCGAGAGCATCAAGACGGTGATGCTTCGAAACGCGGGATTGATGCGGGCCGGCGATGTGTTCATGCTCAACGACCCTTACCATGGCGGCACCCACCTGCCCGACGTGACGGTGATATCGCCGGTGTTCGACGAAGGCGGAGCGACCATCCTGTTCTACGTCGGCTCGCGCGGACACCATGCGGATATCGGCGGGACCACGCCGGGGTCGATGCCGCCCGATTCCCGCTTCATCGAAGAAGAAGGCGTATTGATCGACAACTTCAAGCTGGTCGACGGCGTCGACGGCCTGCTGCGCGACAGCGAGGCGCGCGCCTTGCTGGCCGGGGCGCGCTACCCGGCGCGCAATCCCGACCAGAACATGGCCGATTTGCGGGCGCAGGTGGCGGCCAACCAGAAGGGCGTCGACGAACTGCGCAAGATGGTGGCGCATTTCGGGCTCGACGTGGTGCAGGCCTACATGGGGCACGTGCAGGACAATGCGGAGGAAGCGGTGCGGCGCGTGATCACGGCGCTCAAGGATGGGGAGTTCTGCCTGGAGCTCGACAACGGCGCGCGGATACAGGTGGCGATCCGGGTCGATCATTCCTCGCGCAGCGCGCAGATCGATTTCACCGGCACTTCGGCGCAGGTGGCCAATAACTTCAATGCGCCGTCGGCGGTGTGCATGGCCGCGGTGCTGTACGTGTTCCGCACGCTGGTCGACGACGAGATTCCGCTCAACGCCGGCTGCCTCAAGCCGCTGCGGGTGATTATTCCCGAGGGCTCGATGCTCAATCCGCGCTATCCGGCGTCGGTCGTGTCGGGCAATGTCGAGACATCGACCTGCATCACCAATGCGCTGTATGGCGCGCTGGGCGTGATGGCGGCGGCGCAGGGGACGATGAACAACTTCACGTTCGGGAATGCGCGCTACCAGTATTACGAGACGATTTCCGGAGGCTCCGGCGCCGGGGACGGGTTCGACGGCACCGACGTGGTCCAGACCAACATGACCAATTCGAGGCT
>CXWL01076718.1_pt1 | contig 41556 bp, 38 predicted proteins | sample 590931 | NCBI WGS metagenome assembly CXWL01 (sample SAMEA3498368, study PRJEB10139) | groundwater metagenome | biome: water well; material: biofilm material | place: Germany | collected 2015-04-27 | reverse complement strand
TTGAAAAGCAGTTCGCAGCAAAACAACCTATCGGGGTGTGCGAAATTACTTGACCACTACACTTCCACCTTCGGCGGCGGACAGCTGCCGGGGCTTTCCACCGACTGTATGGGAGGGGGGCTGGGAAGAGTTATTGCCACAGCTTAAAGACGTGAATTTCAGCGGCAAGCGTTGCCTTATTTGGCTTGGGCGATCAGAGCAAATACCCCGAAGAGTTCGTGGATGCTATGGGTGATATCTATCGGTTCATCGTTGCACGCGGCGCGAGAGTCGTTGGCGCCTGGCCTGCCGATGACCACGCTTTCATTGCTTCAAAAACATGGGTGAACGGCGCGTTCGTGAGCCTTGTCCTTGATCAGGAGAACCAAAAGAATCCGACCGACGCGCGTGGGACATCTGGATAAAACGCATCGCGCCAGAATTTAATTTGCCGCATTGATCCCGTTGCCCTGCTGCCGGTTAACGCGACGCGGTCATGGCCGCCTGGTTCAGGAGTTTATATAACGTTCCAACTGCTCGATGATGAAGTTTTGTTCGGAAATTTTTGCTTTGACCAGATCGCCGATAGAGACGATGCCAAGGATGTTCTGTTCTTCGTCGAGTACCGGCAGGTGACGGAAAAAACGCTCGGTCATCAATGCGAGGCACTGTGAGACGCTCATATCCAAAGTCACGTAGCGCACTTTCACGGACATCACTTCTTGCACCAACGTCTGTTTCGGATCACGGCCAAGCGAGGCAATTTTGTGCAGGCAGTCGCGTTCGGTAAAAATGCCGACCAGCTTGCTGCCGTCGACGACCATGACTGCGCCGATGTCGCGTTCACGCATCAGCACCATCGCATTCAACACCGTATCGCCGGATGCCACCGTGGTGAGCGGTTTGGTTTTTTCGGCCAATATTTGTTTGATCGTTTTCATGTGTTCCTCCCGTAGCGTGTTATGGATCAGAGTTTCGTTCTCAGACTTCAATGGCACAAATCCATTTCCAATAGTGTCATTGGGGTAAACGTGCCCGGCCGGGAAATACGGTCTGGTATTAGATGTCGGCAAGTCTAATCCGGACCGGCGCGGTGAATGGTTGTTTCAGCCGTACCCCGCGAAGTATCCACGAACACCGAAAGCCCAGTCAACTACCCGCGTCACGATTGGCTGAAATGGCTGCTATTGATCCGGCCTACCGCCTCCGTGCGTCGCTCATACGCTTTCTTGATCGGCTATTGCGGCGTGAATCCCCGGTGTTTGAGGTGGTTGCCAACGTCTGAGCGATACGCAGATGCTGGCTTTGATTCAAGCCATCCGTATCGAATTCAAATAAGATGGGACGTGTCGCCATTAGCAGATCCTCGGTAATTGTTCTCCAGCCAGCCAATCCACAACGCGGCGGCCGCCCAACTTAGTCTTCATCTGCACGAAGCCATGTGCATCTTCCAGTACCTCGCCAATGACAGATGCTTTACGCGCCAGCGGATGCGCGCGCATTACAACCAACAGTTTCTCAGTGCTTTCCGGCGCGCAGATCGCGATCAGCTTTCCCTCGTTCGCCACGTAGAGCGGATCCAGTCCCAAAAATTCACACGCCGCCTCGACTGGCTGATTCACCGCAATGGCAGACTCGTGCAACATCATGCCCACGCAGGATTGTTTTGCGATCTCATTCAACGTGGTCGCCAGACCGCCGCGTGTCGGATCGCGCAACACGCGAAGCTGAGCGCCACAGTCCAACATGTCCGCGATAAGTCCGTGCAGCGCGGCGGTATCCGACAGAATGGGTGCGGAGAAGGTCAATCCTTCACGTTGCGACAGGATCGCCATACCGTGATCGCCTATCGTTCCGGACAGCAATATCTTGTCACCCGGCTGCGCAAGATCCCCGGACAGGTTGATGCCCTCGCGCACCACACCCACGCCCGTCGTGGTGATGAACACACCGTCACCTTTGCCCTTCTCCACCACCTTGGTGTCGCCGGTGACGATGGGCACACCGGCTTCGCGCGAGGCTTGCGCCATCGACTCGACGATGCGTTTCAGATCGGCCAGCGGAAAACCTTCTTCAAGGATGAACGAAGCAGAAAGGTACAGCGGCTTCGCGCCCATCACCGCCACGTCGTTGATCGTGCCATGCACCGACAGGCAACCGATGTCACCTCCCGCAAAGAACAAAGGCGACACCACATGACTATCGGTCGCCATCACCAGGCGACCGTTCGCCACCGGCAACAATGCGCCGTCGTTACCCTGCGCGAGATATTCGTTATCGAACGCAGCCGCAAAAAGCTCATAAACGAGTTGCGCCATCGCGCGTCCGCCGGAACCGTGCGACATATCTACCCGGCCATTTTTGATGTCGAGGCGACGCGCGTAATTGGTTTTGACTGTGCTCATTTTTTCATCTTTAAATATTTCACAACCTCAATCCCTAGCGTGGACGCAGAAGCGTACCCCCTACAAAATCGCATACACCTTCTCCCGAAATCGTCCATAACTGTAGTGCGCCGCGCACGCGCCTTCGGATGAAACCATACATGAGCCGACCGGATTTTCCGGTGTACACACTGTGCCGAAAATTTTGCATTCTTGCGGTTGTTTCTGACCGCGCAGGATGGCGGCACACTCGCAGGCCTTGTTGTCAGGCACTGCTTTGTAAGCGACTTTGAATTTCAACTCCGCATCAAACGCGGCGAACTTGGGACGCAGCTTCAATGCGCTGTTAGGTACGGACCCCAAGCCGCGCCATTCGAACATTTCGCGCACTTCGAACACTTCCGCCACCAGTTCTTGCGCTTTGAGATTCCCCTCGCGCGTGACGGCACGCGTGAATTCGTTCTCGATAATGGCGCGTCCGTCGTTGATTTGGCGCACCAGCATAAGGATGGCCTGCATGACATCCAGCGGTTCGAATCCGGCGATGACGACCGGTTTGCCGTAGTCATACGCAAAGGGTTCATAGGGTTTGCTACCGATGACGGTGGAAACATGTGCCGGCCCGACGAATCCATCCAGTTTCACACCGCCCTCCACTGCCAGAATGGCATGCATCGCGGCAGGTGTCAGCACGTGGTCGCACAGGATGCTGAAATTCTCAATCCCCAATGCCATCGCCTGCTTGATCGCCACGGCAGTCGGCGGGGTAGTGGTCTCAAAACCGATGGCCAGGAACACGACCTCACGCAGTGGATTTTCCTGCGCAACTTTCAGTGCATCCTGGGTCGAATAAATCATGCGCACGTCCGCACCGGCAGCCTTGGCACGCATCAGCGAAAAATTGTCGGACGCCGGCACCCGCACCGTGTCGGCGTAAGTGCATAAAATCACACCGTGTTCACGTGCCAGACGGATCGCCTGGTCCACGCGCCCGATGGGCAACACACACACCGGGCACCCCGGGCCGTGGATCATGCGCACACTCTTGGGTAGCAAATCGACGAGGCCGTAACGCGAGATGGCATGGGTATGTCCGCCGCAGAATTCCATCAGGCGATAATCGCGTTTAGCGTCAACTTCACGGGCGATGTTGGCAGAAATGTTCTTGGCCAGTTCGCCGTCGCGGAATTCGTCTACAAATCTCATGATGCAGAACCGCCGAGTTCTTCTCGCAGGTCGTCTAACCGGCCCATCTCCGCAAACATCTCCAGCGTGCGCTCTGCTTCTTCCTGATCCAATTTTTGCAGCGCAAAGCCGACATGTACGATCACGTATTCGCCGACTGCAACATCCTCTACCAGCGCCAGCGAGATCTCTTTGCGCACTCCCCCCAGATTGACGATGGCTTTGTCAACTGTGGTGAATGCTTCGATACGGGCGGGTATGGCCAGGCACATTTTAAAGTCCTTGGTGTGATGAGTGCAGGGCAATCCATGCTTGCCCCAACGAGATCGCGCTATCGTTCGGTTGAATCAATTGTGCAGTCAATACGCGTAAACCTTGTGCGGACAATTTGGCAGAAATCGACTGCAATAAGAGTGCATTGTGGAAACAGCCGCCCCCCAAGGCAATATAGGGGATGTCGCGTCCGACAGCGGCACGTTGCACCCACTCGGCCAGCGCGGCTGCCAGTGTGGCATGGAACAATGCTGCGCCATAACCGATGTTGGGGCCATCCGCCATTACAGCGAGAAGTGGTAAAAAATCGAGCTCGTTTGTCGCGCTTATCCTGTAGCCTCCCGCGAGCGGTTCGACTGCGCCGTGTTGCTCCGCCAACTCCTGCAACCGGATTGCCGCTTGCGCTTCGAAGGTCTGCACCGCGCTCACACCAAGCAGTCCGGCTGTCGCGTCGAACAGTCGCCCCATACTGGAGGTGGCAGGACAGTTCAATTCGCGTTGCAGCATTTCCTCCACAGTCTGCGCACCTGCTTGATTGGGAAAGCGCTGCTCGATCTCACTGCCGCGCCCCAAGCGGAACAACACTGCCGCCGCCATGCGCCACGGTTCCCGTGCGGCGCGGTCACCGCCCGGCATGGCCAGCGGCACCAGATGACCGACGCGTTCAAAATTCGCTCCCTCTACGCAAAGCAGCTCGCCCCCCCACGGCGTGCTATCCGACCCAAGTCCAACACCGTCGAGTGCCAACCCCAAAACCGGTGACGTGATGCCGTGTTCGGCACAGAGAGCCGCAATGTGAGCATGATGGTGTTGCACGGCGAGTATCGGCAGATCATGCTGTGTGGCATAGGTCTGCGCGAATCGTGTGCTAAAGAAATCGGGATGCAGATCATGCGCCACCCTCTCCGGCTTCACCTTCAACGCGTCGCACATTTGCCCGACAGTCTGCTCAAGCATCAAGCGTGCATCGACACTGTCCAGATCGCCGATCAGTTGCGAGACATGCGCCTCGCTACCGCGTGTCACACAGACGGTATTCTTGAGCCATGCGCCACACGCCAGGACGGACGGGCCGGCAAAAGGCATCGAGAGGATGGCGGTGGTGCGCGGGTACATTTAGCTTCTGTCAGATGTTCTTGCCACCTGTTTTACTGCAACGGCTTTGTGGCATCCTTCACGGATCCACTCCAGCCATTCCTCCAAACCTTCGCCGCTCGTGGCTGAGATACGGATCACCTTGATGTTGGGATTCACCCGGCGCGCATTCGCCACGGCCAGATCCGCATCAAAAGTCAAATACGGCAACAGGTCGCACTTGTTTAGCAGCATCAAATCTGACGCGCGAAACATATCGGGATATTTGAGCGGCTTGTCCTCGCCTTCGGTCACAGAGAAGATGGCCACCTTGTGTGCTTCACCCAGATCGAAGCTGGCAGGGCACACCAGATTGCCGACGTTTTCGATCAGCAGCAGGCTGTCGTCACGCAAAGCAAGTTGCTGCATGGCTTTGCCAACCATGAACGCATCCAGATGACAGCCTTTGCCGGTATTGATCTGCAAAGCAGGTGCACCGGTGGCACGGATACGCGCTGCATCGTTGTCGGTCTGCTGGTCGCCTTCGATGACGGCGAGCGGCAAACTGCCGTTCAAAACATTGATGCTTTTCACCAGCAGGGTCGTCTTGCCGGAACCCGGACTCGACACCAGGTTGAGCGCGAAGATGCCGTGCCCGGCAAGATAGCCGCGATTCTCATTCGCATACCCATCGTTCTTGGAAAGAATGTCACGCTCGATCTTCACTAAACGCGACTGGCTCATGCCGGGGACATGGGTGCCGGCGGGCCCCAAGCCATAATGGGCTGTCACTTCAGTGCTGTGTCCGGAAACAGGATGATGGAAATGCGCCTGATCACCGTGCCCGTGCGGATGCTCGTGCACTGAACTTCCTTCATGCAGGTGGTAGTGCCTATGTCTATTTTGCGCGGACTCATGGGAATGGCTGTGCGCATGGTCGTGAGAGTGAGCATGCGAAGTACCGTCAGCATGCACATGAAAATGTACGCCGGACTCCTGGCCATGTTCGCCGTGAGCAAGCGCTTTTCCGCCAATGATCGTTTCGCCTGTTCCACAACCGCATACGTTACACATCGCCACCCTCCCTATTCAACTTCGAGCTCTTTGACTCGCATCACGTTACCGCCCGTCACTTGCACTGGGTAACTGCCGCATTTTGGGCAGACATCGTACAGCGCCTGCACCTGAACCACCTCGGCACAATGTTGGCACCATGCTCGCCCCGGTATTTCGATAATCTCCAACTGCGCATCCTGCGCGATGCTGTCTCTCACCACGGCGTCGAAGCAGAACTTCATCGCCTCGACCTCCACTCCCGCCAACTGGCCGATCTCCAGCCACACCGTTTTGACGCGGCTGAAATTCTGCGTCCTGGAGGAATCCTCGATTATTTGCAACACCCCTTCTGCCAGCGACATCTCATGCATGACTTTATGCTTCGGAAAGCATCATCTCCTATAGACCGCAATATTCACCAGTCGATTCTATTTGTTTTATTCTTTAAAAACTTTTCCAAACAGATTTCATCTGGAAGATGAAAACACAAAGCCCCCAACAGGTGGGGGCTTTGGAGCAGTCTGACGGCCCGAAGGTCGTTTTTATTTGCTAGTTGAATTATTTCACAACTGCCTTCAGCTCGCCCTTGGCATAACGGCTAGCCATGGCATCCAGCGAAATCGGTTTGATTTTACTGGCCTGACCGGCACTTCCAAACGCTTCATAACGTGCCTTGCAGATTGCGCGCATCGCTTTGGTGGTTTCTGCAAGGAATTTGCGCGGATCGAAATCCTTTGGATTGTTTGCCAGATAGCGGCGGGTTGCACCGGTGGAAGCCATGCGCAGGTCGGTATCGATGTTTACTTTACGAACTCCGTGTTTGATTCCCTCGACGATTTCTGCAACCGGCACACCGTAGGTCTGTGGCATCGCGCCGCCGAACTGGTTGATAATCTCCAGCCATTCTTGCGGCACGGAAGAAGAACCGTGCATCACCAGGTGGGTGTTGGGGATACGCGCATGGATTTCTTTGATGCGGCTGATTGCAAGCGTGTCACCTGTAGGTGGCTTGGTGAACTTGTAAGCACCGTGCGATGTTCCAATCGCGATCGCCAGTGCATCCACTTGGGTCAGTTTGACGAATTCTGCTGCTTCATCAGGGTCGGTCAACAGCTGATCGTGGCTCAAGACGCCTTCTGCACCATGGCCGTCTTCCTTTTCACCGTGACCGGATTCGAGTGAGCCCAGGCAGCCCAGTTCGCCTTCGACAGAAACGCCGACTGCGTGCGACATTTCGGCCACACGGCGCGAAATGTTGACGTTGTAATCAAACGTGGAAGGTGTCTTGCCGTCGGTCATCAGCGAGCCATCCATCATCACACTGGAGAAGCCGGAACGAATGGCGTTGATACAAACCGCTTCCGATGCGCCGTGATCCTGGTGCATAACAACCGGGATATGCGGATACATTTCCACAGCAGCTTCAATAAGGTGGCGCAGGAATGGTTCACCCGCATATTTACGCGCACCGGCGGAACCTTGCATGATGACCGGGCTGTTGGTCTCATCGGCCGCTTCCATGATGGCTTTGACTTGTTCCAAATTGTTGACGTTGAACGCCGGCAGGCCATAGCTGTTTTCTGCTGCGTGGTCGAGTAGTTGACGCAATGATACGAGTGCCATAATTCCTCCTGATTAAATTAAATTATGCTTCAATTTCATTTTGGTATTTCTGTTCGTTTTCTATATTTGTAGGGAATAAACAATCAACCTTTACGGTGGTCGCCTACACGAACGATTTTCATCGTGTTTGTGTGTCCAGCTTTACCTACAGCCTCACCTACCGTTATCACGATGATGTCACCCTCTTGTACCCAGCCTTTATCTACCAATGTCTGCTCAGCATTGAGCATTTCCTGGGATTGATCTTTGGCTGCGGAGTGGAACACGACGGGATGCACGCCGCTGAACAAAGTGACCTTGGTCAACGTCTCTTGTACCGGGGTTAATGCAAAGATAGGCACCCCTGCACTCATACGAGACATCCACAATGGAGTGGAACCCGATTGGGTCAAGGCCACGATAGCTTTCACTTTGAAATGGGATGCGGCGTACAAAGCTGACATCGCAATGGACTGGTCAACGCGCGTGAATTTCTGCGTGATCGTGCGACGATCGACTGCGTGATGTTCATCTTCACGCTCAGCACTGAGGCAGATACGCGCCATGGCTTCGATGGTTTCGACTGGATAGTCGCCCACCGCAGTCTCTGCTGACAACATCACGGCATCGGTACCATCCAACACAGCATTCGCCACGTCCGATACTTCAGCACGTGTCGGGATCGGCGCGGTGATCATGGACTCCATCATCTGAGTCGCTGTGATGGCGAGCTTGTTACGCTCACGTGCCATCTTGATCATCTTCTTTTGCAAACCGGGAACAGCCGCATCGCCGACTTCGACGCTCAGATCGCCACGCGCCACCATGATGGCATCGGAGGCATCGATGATCTCAGCCAGAACCGGGATCGCTTCCGCGCGCTCGATCTTGGCCAACAGCATCGCTTTACCACCTGCTGCGTGCATCAACGTACGGGCCAGCTTCATGTCATCCGCGCAACGCGGGAAAGACACGGCCAGATAGTCCGCCTTGATCAGCGCAGCCGTCTTGATGTCTTCTTTGTCTTTGTCCGTCAACGCAGGGGCTGTCAATCCGCCACCCTTGCGGTTGATACCCTTGTTGTTGGACAACACACCGCCGCGTACAACGACGCAATGCACTTCCGTGCCCTTGACGCTCGTGACATGAAATTCCAACAAACCGTCGTTCAACAATAGAACGGTGCCTTTTTCAACATCATTAGGCAGTTCTTTGTAGTCCAGCCCGACGCGCTCTTGATTTCCCAATCCATCCAACGATGCATCTAGGATGAAAGCGTCGCCTTTGTTCAAAACGATCTTGTCGTTGACGAATTTACGTACACGTATCTTCGGTCCTTGCAGGTCAGCCAAGATACCGACGGTACGGCCTACTGCCGCCGCCGCCGCGCGCACTGTGTCCGCACGCTTCATGTGATCTTGGGCCGAGCCATGAGAGAAATTCATCCGCACCAGATCGACTCCGGCACGGATCATTGCCTCAAGGACTTTTTGATCGCTGGAAGCAGGGCCCAGCGTTGCAACTATTTTTGTTCTACGCAGCATGTGATTCCTAGTTAATTAAGACTTAGCGCGTTCTTCCAGAATCGCCACGGCTGGCAATGTCTTGCCTTCGAGGAACTCTAGGAACGCACCGCCTGCGGTAGAGATGTAAGACACTTTGTCGTAGATGTCGTACTTCTGGATCGCAGCGATGGTGTCACCGCCGCCTGCCAAGGTGAATGCCTTGGTATTCGCGATCGCCATTGCAATTGTTTTTGTACCTTCGCCGAATTGGTCGAACTCGAACACGCCGACTGGACCGTTCCAAACTACGGTTCCGGCATTCATGATGATGTCAGCGATAGCTTGAGCCGAGTTAGGGCCAATGTCGAAGATCATTTCGTCATCAGCAACTTCCTTCGCATCTTTCAAGATCGCTGGGGTGTTCTCGTTGCCTGGAACAAAAGGTGCGGCTGTACCAACCACGACGTCTGTCGCGATGGGGATGGATGCACCGCGCGCTGTCATCTTGGCGATCAATGCTTGTGCGGTCGGGACCAGATCGTTCTCGCACAGCGATTTGCCGACTGGGTGACCAGTCGCTTTCAAGAAGGTGTTAGCGATACCACCGCCCACCACCAACTGTTCGCATTTCTCAGACAGGGATTCCAACACGGTCAACTTGGTGGATACTTTAGAACCGCCAACGATAGCCACCATAGGACGTGCCGGGCTCAACAATGCCTTGGTCAGCGCTTCCAATTCTTCAGTCAACAAGATACCTGCGACCGCAACGGGAGCGAACTTCGCTACCCCGTGTGTCGACGCTTCAGCACGGTGCGCCGTACCGAATGCGTCCATCACGAACACGTCGCATAATGCGGCGTATTTTTTTGCCAATTCGTCGGTGCTCTTCTTCTCGCCTTTGTTGAAGCGGCAGTTTTCCAACAGAACCAATTCGCCTTCAGCGACTTGAAAACCGCCATCGGTCCAATCTTTGATTAGACGTACAGGCTTGCCCAACTTGTTGGCGATGCAATCAGCGACTGGCTTGAGAGAGTTCTCTTCGGAATAGACGCCTTCTTCTGGGCGACCCAAGTGGGAAGTCACCATCACTTTTGCACCAGCCTTCAGCGCAGCGTTGATAGTTGCCATAGAAGCGGTGATACGAGCATCAGAAGTTACTTTGCCGTCTTTGACGGGCACATTCAAATCGGAACGGATGAGGACGCGTTTGCCCTTCAACGCCAGATCGGTCATTTTGATAACAGACATGATTTTTCCTTTGAACAAACTTGAAGAAAAAGGGCTGGAAGTGCCAGCCCTCCTTGAGGCAATTACTTAGCGACGTGACGAACCAAACGCATCAAGTTGCAGGTATAGCCATACTCGTTGTCATACCAAGCGACCACTTTGACGAAGGTCGGATCCAGCGCGATGCCTGCTTCTGCATCGAACACGGAAGGTTGTGGGCAACCACGGAAGTCGGTAGAAACCACTTTCTCATCGGTATAACCCAGCACGCCTTTCAATGGACCATTTTCAGAAGCGGACTTCATCGCTGCACAGATCTCAGCGTAAGTCGCCGGCTTGTTCAACTCGACTGTCAAGTCAACCACAGACACGTCAGAAGTAGGTACGCGGAATGCCATACCAGTCAGCTTCTTGTTCAGTTCTGGGATCACCACGCCAACCGCCTTGGCTGCGCCAGTGGAAGAAGGGATGATGTTTTCCAAGATACCGCGACCGCCGCGCCAATCTTTGTTGGACGGGCCGTCAACTGTCTTCTGTGTCGCTGTCGCAGCGTGCACAGTCGTCATCAGACCACGCTTGATGCCGAACACATCGTTCAACACTTTAGCGACTGGTGCCAAACCGTTGGTGGTGCAAGAAGCAGCAGAAACGATGTTCTCGCCTTTGTAGGTCTCGTGGTTCACACCATAGACGAACATCGGTGAAGTGTCCTTGCAAGGAGCAGACATAACCACTTTTTTGGCACCCGCATTGATGTGCGCTTGGCAAGTGTCCTGGGTCAGGAAGAAGCCCGTACATTCAATGACGATATCCGCACCTACTTCGTTCCACTTCAGACTTGCTGGATCGCGCTCTGCTGTCAGGCGAATCTTCTTGCCGTTCACAACCAGATTGCTACCGTCCACCTTCACGTCGCCATTAAAGCGGCCGTGTACGGAATCGTACTTCAGCATGTATGCCAGATAGTCCGGCTCGAGTAAGTCATTGATCGCAACGACTTCGATCTCAGGGAAATCTTTAGCTGCTGCACGGAACACCATACGACCGATACGACCGAAACCATTGATACCAACTTTGATAGCCATTGTTTTCTCTCCCGTTCTAGTTAATTAATTCTGTGTGGCTTTAAAGCACGCTTTTGACGGTCTTCACCACGTTCTCAACGGTGAATCCGAAATGCTTGAACAATTCCGGCGCAGGGGCGGATTCACCGAAGCAATCCATGCCAATCACAGCACCATCCAAGCCAACGTACTTGTACCAACCACCGGTCACGCCCGCTTCTACGGAGACACGCTTGACTCCCTTGGGCAACACGCTGTCCTTGTATGCTTGGTCTTGCTTGTCGAACACATTGGTGGAAGGCATGGAAACTACGCGTACATTGATGCCCTCCGCAGCTAACGCAGCTTGCGCTTTGTTTGCAAGATCGATTTCAGAACCCGTGGCGATGATCACCGCTTGCGGCTTCCCGCCTGCAGCTTCGTTCAGCACATACCCCCCCTTGCGGATGTTGGCGATCTGGGTTTCGTCGCGTTTTTGGAACGCCAAGTTCTGACGGCTGAAGATCAAGCTTGATGGTCCATCACGGCGCTCAACCGCCGCGACCCAACTCACTGCGGCCTCGACCGTATCGCATGGACGCCATACTTCCATGTTGGGAATGTAACGCAAGGTGGCAGTCTGCTCGACCGGTTGGTGAGTAGGACCGTCTTCTCCCAAGCCGATTGAGTCGTGCGTAAACACATAAATTACCCGTTGTTTCATCAGCGCGGACATACGCAATGCATTGCGGGCGTATTCCGAGAACATCAGGAAAGTACCACCGAATGGAAGCAAACCGCCGTGTAGAGCCATGCCGTTCATGATGTGTGACATGCCGAACTCGCGCACACCGTAACTGATGTAATTGCCGGGTTTTTTGCCGCTCACATGATGTGCGCCGGTCCAGTTGGTCAGGTTCGAGCCGGTCAAATCTGCTGAGCCGCCGAGGAATTCTGGCAACGCGGGCTGTAACGCATTAATCGCGTTCTGTGAAGCCTTGCGAGTCGCGATAGTTTCGCCTTTGGCGTTGATGTCAGCGATCGCCTTGGCGGCATGCTCAGCCCAATTCGCTGGCAGTTCATTTTTGGTACGGCGTTCGAATTCGGCTGCTTCTTTTGGAAAAGCCTTTTTGTATTCTGCGAATTTGTTATTCCACAGTTTTTCCAGACCTTCACCTTTGGTGCGCGCATCCCAAGCATCGTAAACATGCTTTGGAATCTCGAAAGGGGGATATTTCCAACCGATGTGCTCGCGTGTTGCGGCTACTTCCGCATCACCCAGCGCTGCGCCGTGAACGTCATGTGTGCCGGCTTTATTGGGTGATCCAACACCAATGATGGTCTTGCAACAGATCAGTGTGGGCTTGTCTGTTACCGCCTTGCCCGCTTCGATCGCGGCATTAATCGCCGCACTATCGTGCCCCTGTACATCCGCAATGACATGCCAGCCATAAGCCTCAAAACGTTTTGGAGTATCGTCGGTGTACCAGCCATCAATATGACCGTCGATTGAAATGTTGTTGTCATCCCAGAATGCGATCAGTTTACCCAGCCCCCAAGTTCCCGCGAGTGCACAGGCTTCATGCGAGATGCCTTCCATCATGCAGCCGTCACCCATGAAGACGTAAGTATGGTGGTTGACTATTTCATGACCTGGCTTGTTAAATTCATTGGCCAATAATTTTTCCGCCATCGCCATTCCCACCGCGTTGGTGATGCCCTGTCCGAGCGGCCCTCCGGTCGTTTCCACACCGGGTGTGTAGCCATACTCCGGATGGCCGGGAGTCTTGGAATGCATTTGACGGAAGCGCTTCAATTCGTCTATCGGCAAATCATAACCAGACAAATGCAACAGCGCGTAGACCAACATCGACCCGTGACCGTTGGACATCATGAAACGGTCGCGATCCGGCCATTTTGGATTGGCCGGGTTATGGCGCAAGTGATGGTTCCACAGGACATCGGCAATTTCAGCCATGCCCATCGGGGCTCCAGGATGGCCTGAATTAGCCTTTTGCACCGCATCAACCGCAAGCATGCGGATGGCGCCGGTGATGTCGTTATATTTTGGTGGGGTTATATTTCGCGCTGCTGACATTTCTGTTTTCCTCCGAAGAAACTTTGCGAATTGAGCACTGGTTTTTATGATTAAGGGGCGGGATTATGCCTCAGGGGCAGTCAGTAGGGCAACCTAGAGTAATATCCTAGTCGTCGAAGTGGTTAAACTATTGAGGTTCTATCCCCGATCTTTTGGGAGGTTTGATTCCAAGTTGTTTAAATTTTCGGTAAAGGTGAGTTCGCTCCAAGCCAATCTTATCTGCAAGATCGGATATATTACCCTCTGATTTTTGGATGTGATAATTTAGATATAGCAAGTCAAACTGCTCACGCGCCTCCCTGAACGGCAAATCAAGCTGCAGCGTTACTTTCTGCATGCCATCCGGTATCGTGACTCCTGAATCAGACTTGGATTTTATTGCATTTGGCGATTTACTTTGCTGTAACACTCGTTCAACTGTTTCCAACAATTTTTTGAGTGCGATCGGCTTTTCCAGAAAATCGATTGCTCCGATACGAGTAGCTTCAAGCGCGGTCTCAATCGTTCCATGCCCCGACATCATGATCACGGGCATCTTTAACTCCCCCTCAGCTACCCATTCTTTGAGTAAAGTCAGCCCATCTTTGTCTGGCATCCAAATATCCAACAGAACAATGTCGGGATGATATTGTTGGATCATCTGATTTGCCTGAACAGCATTTTCAGCCTGACGGACCCCATACCCTTCATCGAACAGTATTTCTGAAAGTAGCTCGCGTATTCCAGGCTCGTCATCCACAACCAATACATTTTTTGAGTCCATCACACCACCTCGATTTCTTCCTGTAGCAATGGTAAAACTATACTCACGCTGGTTCCGCCTTGAAGTTGATTATCAATGGTTATGTTCCCACCGTGCTCCTCAACGATTTTCTTGACTATGGGTAATCCCAATCCGGTGCCTTTGGCCTTGGTTGTCATATAGGGCTCGAAGGCTCTGGCCAAGAGGTGTTCGGGAAAACCACAGCCATTATCCGCGATGGTCAGTTTTAACACGTTATCTTGGGTGTTGGAGGTGGTGAGGGTGATCTGCTTATCATTAATTTGCTGAACAGCATCGTGAGCGTTTTGGAGCAAATTGTGTACAACCTGTCTCAAACGTGTGGCGTCTCCATTGACCCATGTTCGGGTTGCATCGAAGTGCAAAGAGATCGGAATGCTGTTGGCTTCGTATAATCCCATAACTTCGTTGATCAGCTGGTGTGCCTCCAGCCGGGCCAACTTTGTTGCGGGAGCACGCGCGTAATCGGCAAAATCCGACACCATGTTCTTCATTGCTCCCACTTGGCTCACAATAGTTTGTGTGGCGCGCTGCAATAATTGCGCATCTTTTTCATCGAGTTTTTCCGAAAGCTTGTGCTGCAACCTTTCCGCAGAAAGTTGGATCGGTGTAAGTGGGTTCTTGATCTCGTGTGCCAACCTTCTGGCAACCTCGCCCCAGGCAGCCTGCCTCTCCGCTTGTAGCAAGTGCGATATGTCATCGAATACCACCACGTAGCCCTTGTCCGAATCCGTATTCAATCGTGTTCCGCGAACCAGTAAAACTTGTTCACCATTCTTACTCAAACGTTCGACCTGGCGTTGCCACACTGCATTTTGATCGGACTCAAGACCCTCAGTGATTACCTCAAGGAAGGGGCGCAAAAGCGGATTGTCAGCGCCCAGTTGTTGCAGGCCAATACCGCTTTTTTCATGAATATTCACTCCTAATATCTGGCTCGCGCTGGCATTGCTCGACCGCAATTTTCGTTGTTCGTCCACCACCAACACACCCGACGAAAGGTGCGCAAGCACACTCTCTAAATAGGACTTGGCATCCTCTACTTGGCGGCGTTGTATTTGGCTGAGTTTTTTGGCCTCTGCCAATTGTGACGTCATTTGATTGAAGAGAGCAGTCAACCCCCCCAGCTCGTCTTTGCTTTGAACAGGATATTTCCCGGTGAAATCGCCGACCGCTACGGCCCTAGTGCCCGCCGCCAATGCCGCCAATGGCGCGCTGAGTCTCGCGCTTAAAAATACAGCAGCGGATACTGCGCTTAACAAAACAATCAACATCGACAACGTCAGAGTAATGCCGAAAAGTCTTTTCAATCCGACGCGGGATAATGACAGTTCTTGGTAATCGCGATAAACCGCCTGTACCGTTTCCGCATCCGCCGCAAGTTGTTTGGGTACCGGTTGGATAAACTGCAGTACCTGTTTTTCACTCGACCAGCCTGATCGGATTGGTACCAAAACCCGCAATATCAGACTGTCGTCAGGCAATGTGTCTACACGACTGAAGTTCCCGCGTAGCCACGCTTCTTTGACCATTGCGTTCGATGGCGGCTCTAGCTTTTCATTTATCGTCTTGCCTGCTACCGCTATCTGCTTGCCAGAGTGGCCATATATTGCAGCCTCCTGCACGCCACCTTCATTCACGAAGCGTTTTATCGTTTCTCCATATTGGTTCTGATTCTGCTCTGCCAAAATCATGGACACGAATCGCCCCTTTTTGCTGAGCTCTTCCATACCGTTTTCAAGTGTGCTTCGCGCAAGACTCAGCCCTCCTTCCAAAGCCTTTTCCACGCGCACATCGAACCAGGATTCAATACTTTTTCCAAGAAACTGAACCGAAGCCAAATACACCAGCACGCCTGGCAAAATGGCGATCAGTGTAAATACGATGGTCAATCGCAGCGTGAGCTTCGCCCCGTAGACTTGCAATTTGAGTTTGTTTCGCAACTGCCAAAACTGGTACGTGACAAGCACGGTCAAGCCAAATGCCAATGTACCGGTAAGTATGAATAGTGTGAAATAGTTGCGTGAGAAAAAATCTGTATTCGCACTGGCGCTCGACAACATGTACAACAAAACAGCACCGGCTACAGCACAGAACAATATCAGGAACTTCATGGGCGCCCCCCCCCATTGTTTCTGCCTGAAACAGGACTGATGTCCCAGTGATAGCGGATGGAATCGACATTCCATTGGTCATTTGCCAAGGCATTCACCTGAAGCGGTTTAGGCAGCTGACTCACGTCTAACCTCATTGCGGCATAAGCCCCTATTTCACTTCCTTTTTTTGTCCACCTTGAAATGTATCCACCACTGTTATTGTCAAGTAGTGTCGCTGTGATCGCGGGCGCTGTTTGGTGCCCCAAAACATGCAGTGCCTCCTTTAGCTCAAAAAAACTCTGGTACAAACCTCCGCGCGAGATTCGATATTGTTGTGTCAAAATATTGAATGAAAGTTTGGTCGTTTGTTCATGGCTTCGGATTTCATCATCCATCCAGTACCAGCGTGAACGATGAATTGACAGCTCGCTGATGAAGTAAAGCGTTACGCCACGTTTGAGAGCTTCTTCAACAGGGGGAGGCAGACTGATTTCGAAATCAGCCGAGAGGATATATCCCTCATCGGTCAATCGCGCTTCGACTTTGCTAATTTCGATACCTTCAGCAGAAACGATTTGTGATGTGAGAACTATTCCGAGCAGGCAAACTGCCTCAAAAATTCTTTTAATTATTTTTGTGCAGCAAAGCATAAAAGAACCCGTCGTGCTGCTCGTTAGGAAGCAATTGGCCTTCTTGTAAAGATTTTAGCTTCTGCTGTGAAGCTTCCGGATGTTTCTCCAAAAATTTATCGATTACATTCTGATTTTCTTGCTTGAATATTGAACAAGTTGCATACAGCAATTTTCCATCAACAGCCAAGAGGGGCCACAGTGCTTCCAGAATCTCCGTCTGCTGTTTCGCAAAGAAGTTGACGTCCTCAGGTCTGCGCAACCACTTGATATCCGGATGACGGCGCACTACACCCGAAGCAGAGCAGGGCACATCTGCCAGAATCCGCTGAAACAAGCCACCATCCCACCAATCCCCGGGTGATGCTGCATCTCCGCAGAGAATTTCTGCCTTTAATCCAATGCGTCGAAGGTTTTCATCTACTCGCGACAGGCGTTGTCCATCTTTATCGAGTGCCACCAGTGTAATTTCAGCCGATTCCAGTAGATGTGCTGCCTTCCCACCCGGTGCAGCACACGCATCCAGCACTCGCATACCCGCTCTTACTTCCAACAAATGTGCGGCATATTGTGCGCCTGCATCTTGTACTGAAACCCAGCCTTCTGAGAATTTCGGCAATCGTTCAACGGCAACAGGCTTGCCTAATTTCAACGCGTTCGGTTCGATGACCTCCGCTTCAATTTCTTGAGCAGCAAGCAAAGATCGATATTCCGTCGTCGTCGTATGCTTTGTATTGATGCGTAAAGTCATAGGTGGATGTTGATTTCCCGACTCAAGGATCGCTCTTGCTTGATCGCCATATTGCGCTCTTACCTTTTCGATCCACCACTTTGGGTATGAATACAGGCTTTCATCATTTCGTTTTGCCGCATCCAGAATATCTTTCCGTTTTCGCTGAAAATTTCGCAGCACCGCATTAACCAAGCCACCTGCTGATGGATTTAGTATCTTTGCTGCACGCACTCCCTGATCCACAACGACATGCTGGCCTACCTTGCTATATTCGAGCTGATAGAGTGCGACCAACATTAATTTCTCCAGCAGCTCATCACGGGTTGGGCGCTCCAGCAATTTGGACAATACAAATGTGAGCAATCCGTAATGCCGCAAAGTGCCATAGCTCAAGTCTTGCAATGCACCCCTCTGCTGCGGGTTGAATTCAGGATGTTGGCGCATACTTTCGCTCAACACTTGGTTGAGATTGCGTCCTTGAATCACGCTGTTCACAACTCTGGCGGCCTCGAGCTGAACGTGTTGCATGATCAATTAGTACTGAAGCGGTCGCCCACTTTGATTGAAAAACCCTGAATGAATTGAGAGACAGTCTGCACTTTTCCGCCCGGCTTTTGCAGTTGTTCAATCGCGAGTTTCCCCTGTCCGCAGGCAACTACGATTGTTAATTTTTGTATTGAAACGACCGTGCCCGGAGGCTCATCACTCTTTTGATCTGCTTCTACCATCGCGCGCAGTATTCTGATCGGCGTCTCGTGCAGAGTGGCGGTTGCAACAGGGAAGGGGAGATACGCTCGCACAGCTCTTTCTAATTGCACGACACTATCATTCCAATCCAATCGAGCTTCAGCCTTGCTTAATTTCGCGGCATAGGTCGTCAACTTTTCATCTTGTTTCTCAGGTGTTAGCAGATCCTTTTCGAGCAGTTCTAGTGTTTCGACGATTGCCCTAGCACCCAAATCGGCCAATTTGTCATGTAAAGTCTGAGAAGTATCGTGTTTAGTAATTTCACAATTCTTTTTCAGCAACATTGCTCCCGTATCAAGTCCTTCATCCATCTGCATAATGGTTATTCCGGTCTCGTTGTCTCCTGCCAGGATCGCACGTTGAATCGGTGCCGCGCCGCGCCAACGCGGCAAGAGCGACGCATGAATATTTAGGCAACCTTGCGATGGAATTTGTAACACGGCTTTTGGAAGAATCAAACCATACGCAGCCACTATCATGATGTCGGCTTTTAATTCTTCCAGTTCTTTTTGGATGACTTCCGTTTTCAATGTGTTGGGTTGCAGTACGGGGATGCCAAGACGTTGTGCCAGTTGCTTCACCGGACTTGCTGTTAACAACATACCACGACCTGATGGGCGATCCGGTTGTGTGAGCACCGCAACGACCTCGTGCGCGTTAACTAGCGCCTCCAGTGCGCTTGCGGCAAAAAGCGGGGTTCCGGCAAAGATGATTCTCATTGGTTAGTTAGTCACAGTGTTTCTCGTCGCTGCTTTTTAATTTTCGCGCGAATTCGGGTTTGTTTTAGTTGCGACAGATGTTCTACAAATACTTTCCCCTGTAGATGATCTATCTCATGCTGGATACAAACAGCAAGCAAACCACTTGCTTGGAGAGTGAACGATTTGCCATTCTCATTTAATGCGCACACCGTTATGTACTCGGCACGTCTGACGTTTTCGTATATTCCCGGTACCGACAGGCATCCTTCTTCGCTTACTTCCTCGCCTTCGGTACTGATCAGTTGCGGATTGATAAACACCTTCAGATCGTCGTGTTCCTCCGAGAGGTCGATGACAATTATCTGTTCATGAAAATCTATCTGGGTTGCAGCAAGGCCAACCCCGGGAGCCGCGTACATGGTTTCCGCCATATCTAGAATCAACTTTCGTGTCGATTCGGTAATCGAAGAAACAGGTTTTGCCACCTTGTGCAAGCGTGGATCTGGATACTGAAGAATAGGAAGGAGTGCCATAAAAGCTTGCCAACTGAAGTCACTAGATGCAGAATTTAAACAGGTGCGCAAACTTTGCACCGCATTTCTTTACTTTGCCGGAGTTTTCCATGCGCAAGATTATATCGCTGATTTGTCTTTTGTTGCCTATGCTGGCTGTCGCTGACGTGGTGCAAATTCGCGATGACGCGCCTGATCGTCACATCGTTGTGAAAGGCGATACGCTGTGGGACATCTCAGCCAAGTTTTTCAATGATCCTTGGAAATGGCCCCAAATATGGGCTCTGAACAAACAAGAGATAGCAGACCCGCACTGGATTTATCCCGGTAATGTTATCTATCTCGACAGGCGTTCTGGCACTCTGTCTACAAATGAACCTCCTGCTGTTCAAGATGAGTCCGTAGCAACTTTTACTGAACGCGTTCCTTCCGATGGGGCGGTCAAGTTGCAACCCAGGGCTCGCGTCGTATCTCTTAACAGTGAGGCTATCCCCGCCATTCCTTTAAACGTCATCGCCTCTTACTTGAGCCGCCCTCTTGTAGTAGACGGCGAGGAACAGAAGTTGGCGCCCACTCTTGTTGGTACTTTCGAGCAACGTACTTTGTTGTCAGTTAATGATCTTGCCTACGTTAAAGGCCTTCCTGAAGACAAGGGCACAAAATGGCAAGTGTATCGACCTGGTGTTACCTTCACCGACCCGGATACGGAAGAAGAATTGGGCCGGGAGGTTTTATATTTGGGAGATGCCACTGTCGAAAAATTCGGTGAGCCAAGTACGCTCAGAATTACTCGCGCCATCTTGGAGATCAACAAAGGTGATCAATTCGCTCAAGCCGCCTCAGGTTATTCCAATAATTATTTACCACACCCCCCCGATACGAACATCAATGCCAAAGTAATCTCGATCTATGGTGGGGTGCATCAAGCCGGGCAACATGCTGTGGTCACGCTCAATAAAGGCCTCCGCGATGGTATTGAATCAGGACATGTGCTTGGACTTTTTCAAAAGGGCGAGATTCTCAAAACCAAAGGTTGGTTTACTCCAAATGTCGCTTTACCAGATATGCGTTATGGGTTGATCATGGTTTTCCGCGTTTTCAATAAAGTCTCTTATGCGTTGGTGATGGAAACGAAATTGCCAGTACAGCTGCAAGATAGCGCCCGAAATCCAGAATAGATGCAACTCGATGCTGTACTTGAAGCATGGGTCAAACTCAGTCTTATTCCGGGTTTGGGAAACGAGGGTTTGCGCCGTTTGTTGCAGGTTTTCGGTTCACCCGGAGCAATTATTGGTGCACCCAGTTCCGCACTTGTTGGCCATGTTAAACCGTCCGTTGCCAAAGCCATCACAGCAAATCTTGACGAACAACCCTATCTCACGACTGTCGCCGATTGGCTTGAAGACCCACTAAATCGAATCTTCTCCATTGCTGATACCGAATATCCGCAGTCACTTCTCAATATCCCAGATCCACCGCTTCTTCTCTATGTCAAAGGTCGTCTCGACCTGTTGAATACTCGCTCGCTCGCTGTAGTTGGCAGTCGGAGCGCCTCCGCTCAAGGATTGCGCAACGCCGAATCATTTGCAAAAGCCATCTCTGATGCGAGCCTGTGTGTTGTCAGTGGGATGGCTCAAGGTATTGATGCCGCTGCTCATAAAGGAGGAATGCAGGGTGCTGGTTCAAGTATTGCCGTGGTGGGCACAGGTTTGGACAAGGTCTATCCATCGGCCAACCGAGATCTGGCCCATCTTTTGTCTCAACAGGGAACGATCATTTCTGAATTTTCATTGGGTACGCCGCCGCTTTCTTCTAATTTCCCACGGCGCAATCGCATCATCAGCGGGTTGAGTGAGGGTTGTTTGGTCGTTGAGGCTAGTTTCCAAAGCGGCTCTCTTATTACCGCACGCATGGCACTTGAGCAAGGACGTGATGTTTTCGCTATCCCAGGTTCAATTCACTCTCCACATTCCAAAGGTTGTCATGCACTGATAAAGCAAGGGGCAAAGCTGGTTGAAAGTGCGCAGGACATTCTGGAGGAGTTGGGGTTTTCCTCACTGTTGCGTACTCCTGTCATTTCGCACGAACACGCACTTTTTACATTTCTAGGCTTTGAACCCGTTGATGTGGATACACTTGCACGTTTGAGCGGCTTGACGATATCAGAACTATCCGCCATCCTGCTACAACTGGAGATGGGTGGCGCTGTCGCCTCTCTGCCCGGTGGACAATACCAACGAATTGCTTAGATATTTCTATCCTCATTTATGTTCGATATTTTGCTTTTTTTATTTGAAAGTTACTTTGATGCGGGAAGCTATCCAGAATCGGATAGGCTCTCCGTCAAGCTCAGTGCTGCGGGGTTTGAGGAGGATGACATTCATCAGGCTTTGACTTGGTTATCGGGACTACGTGATCTTTCCGACGCTACCTATCCTGATAGCATCAATCAAAGTGGCTTGCGTTGTTACACAGAGTTTGAATCCGAACGCATCTGTACAGATGGCCTGCTTTTCATCGCTTTTTGGGAGCACAACAAGATCATCAAACCGATTGAACGCGAGATGATTATCGATCGCGTTGTCGCGTTGGGGCACAATAAGTTATCTTTAGATAAGGTAAAGTTAATCGCATTGATGGTATTGTGGAATCAGCACGAGGAACTCGACCCCTTGCTGATTGAAGATTTACTTACCCCGTCCGACGCCACCCAACTTCACTGACAACACACGTATGGCTAAAAATTTGCTGATCGTCGAGTCTCCCGCTAAAGCTAAAACTCTAAAAAAATATTTGGGCAAAGACTTCGAGGTGCTGGCCTCGTATGGTCACGTGCGCGACCTTATCCCTAAGAACGGTGCCGTCGATACCGAAAACGGCTACACCATGAATTACGAGACCATCGCGCGTAACAGCAAGCACGTCGATGCCATCGCCAAAGCCGCCGCCGACGCAGACACCATCCTGCTCGCACCTGACCCGGACAGGGAAGGGGAGGCTATCGCTTGGCATATCTCCGAGATACTGAAAGGTAAGCGCGCACTCAAAGGCAAAGCCATGAAGCGCGTGGTGTTCTACGAGATCACCCAGTCAGCCGTGCAAGAAGCAGTCACTCACCCACGCGAGATATCCATGCCGCTGGTGAACGCCCAACAAGCACGCCGCGCCTTGGATTATCTGGTCGGTTTCAATCTGTCGCCGTTGTTGTGGCGCAAGATCCGCCCTGGACTTTCCGCTGGTCGCGTGCAAAGCCCGGCTTTGCGTCTCATCGTGGAACGCGAGCTGGAGATCGAGAAGTTCAAGAGTCAGGAATACTGGTCTGTACATCTGGACAGCCAAAAGAACGGCGTCCCGTTCAAGACCAAGCTGTTCCAATATCATGGCAAGAAGCTGGAACAACTGAGCATCGGCAGTCAGGCGGAGTACGACGCCATCCACGCCAAGCTGGCCGACGCCAAGCTACCGCCCAAAGTGGTGCGCGTGGAAAAGAAGGGCAAGCAGCGCAGTCCTGCCGCACCGTTCACCACTTCCACCTTGCAACAGGAAGCCGTGCGCAAGCTGGGGATGACCTCGGATCGCACCATGCGCACCGCGCAGTCGTTGTACGAAGGTGTGGATATCGGCGGCCAGACCATCGGTCTCATCACCTACATGCGTACCGACTCGCTGAATCTGGCGAATGAAGCCGTTGCCGAAATACGCGGCTATATCGGTGATAATTTTTCCGCTGACTACCTGCCCAGCAAGCAACCCGTTTACAAGAGCAAATCGAAGAACGCGCAAGAAGCGCACGAGGCGATTCGCCCGACTGGAATCCAGCGCACACCGGACAGCCTGCGCGACCATCTCACCATCGACCAGATGCGGCTTTACGAGATGGTTTGGAAGCGCACGCTCGCCTCGCAGATGTCGCCCGCGCGCTTTGATACTGTCAGCGTCGATATCCGCTTGAGCAGCGACGACACCTTGTTCCGTGCCTCTGGCCAGACCTTGGTGTTCCCCGGCTTCATCGGCGTCTATATGGAAGACGTGGATGATGCTGAAGATGAAGACAGTGCCAAATTGCCGCCGCTAGTAGAAGGCGACATCTTGCCGGTGGACAAGCTCTACGGTGAACAACACTTCACCCAGCCGCCACCGCGCTTTTCCGAAGCCAGCTTGGTCAAGTCACTGGAAGAGTACGGCATTGGTCGTCCTTCCACTTACGCCACNNACTGAACATTTCACCCGATATGTGGACTACGGCTTCACTGCAAACTTGGAAGATGAATTGGATGAAGTGTCTGAAGGCAAACGTGATTGGATACCCGTACTGGATGATTTCTGGACTAACTTTTCTAAACTCATCAAAGAAAAAACCAGTATCGAGCGCCCTGTTGAGCTAATCGATGAAGCCTGTCCAGATTGCGGCAAACCCCTCGCAAAAAAGCTCAGCCGTTATGGCAGTTTCATCAGCTGCACCAACTATCCCGAGTGTAAATACAAACGCAGCTTGAGCGGCGAATCGCAAGACGATGCCGCAGTCCGCGTTGAGCTGGGTGCGTATCCTGAAACACAACAAACCGTGCTGTTGCTCAAGGGACCGTATGGTCACTATGTGCAGCTCGGCGAAGTGATTGAAGGAGAGAAGGCGAAACCTAAACGTGTATCGTGGCCGAAAGAAATGCCGGTCGATCATGCTAATTTGTCTAGCGCGTTGCAGCTGCTTTCCTTGCCGCGCGACCTCGGTCTGCACCCGGAGTCCGGCAAGAAAATCATCGTCAACATCGGACGCTTCGGCCCCTACATCGGGCATGACAGCAAGTTCAAATCCATCCCGCGCACGGATAGCATCTTCGACATCGCGCTAGACCGTGCCGTGGAACTGCTGGCACAAGCAAAAACGGGCGGCAACTCCGTCTTGCGCACGCTGGGCGAGCACCCTGATGACAAAGCGCCCGTGGAGATCTGTATCGGTCGCTACGGCCCTTACGCTCGTCACGGCAAGGTTAATGCAACCTTGCCTAAAGACATTTCATCTGAAAACATTACGTTGGAAGAAGCACTTGAGTTGATTGCCACCAAAGTAGCAAAGGGCGACACCGGAAAAGCCAAAACTACGAGAAAACCTGCTACCAACACGCGGACAAATAAAGCAAATACGCTAGCTAAACCCAAGTCTACGGTGAAAAAATCCTCGACTAAAACAGTTTCTGCAAAGAAAACCACAAAAATAACGGCCAAAAAGTCGCTGAGTAGTTAGTCGTCCCTGAACAACCCCAAGAATGCCGTATTTATTAGCGTTCAGGGGTAATCAAGGCGATGTGAATTTGCAAAAATTCGGTACGTTGAGCAGGGAATTCTGCAATATGAAACCACACTGAGGAAGACGGCAAGGCAGTCATACGCGGAAGCCATGATGCGCTTGCCCACGCCCTGCACCAAATGAAAATGGGCACTTGTAATCAAGTGCCCATTTTCATACACGATTGGTGCGCCCGGCGGGAGTCGAACCCACGACCCTTGGCTTCGGAAACCAATACTCTATCCAGCTGAGCTACGGGCGCATTTTTGAAACGGTGCGCAGGATAACGACTTTTGCATCCACCGTCCAACTGCGTTCAGTTGGGAATACAGGCCAGGTTCTGCGCGTGGCAGACATAACCCTTGGCATAGATCAGTGCTATCCATATCCAGAACAGGATGAAGAAACTCGCCAAACCCATGTGCTGGTCGGCGATGAACTTGGGCGATATCCTGCGCACGGTCTTGGTGATGGGCGAAGTGACCACCTGGAAAAGGCGATAGACGAAATTATCGTGTTTAGCTCTGCCGGAGAGTAGGCCGATCAATCCTTGGGCGAGCAGAGCCAGAGCAGCGACCTCGACCAGTGCCTTCAATGTGCTGACGATGAACAATTCGAGTGAGAACATGGCTTCTTTATTGATTTTTGCGGGGCACAATTTTAACACTTCATGGTGATTTAACTTGCGGCTAGATGCTGCAATACGGAAAATGCGCCACGCTTTATAAATTGGAACGAGACCGATGAATTTTGAAAAATGGAAACACTATCTGCGCGCTAACTTCTTCCAGTTCATCAACAGGGACGAAGCGGCTATTGAAGCATATCGCCAGACTTTGCGGGTTGCGCCCGGCTACGCGCGTGCGGCCGAACGTATCGCCTTCATCTATTCCGGCCGGGGAGATTTCGTCTCGGCTGCCGCCCAGTTTCGGGATGTGTTGCGCATCGAGCCAAATAATGCGGTGATGTTATTCAATCTGGGATTCGCGTGTGACAAACAGGGTGATCTGGTTGAAGCGATCCAAGCCTTTCAATCCGCCACCAACCTCAATCCTCAACTCGACCGCGCCTGGTACGGCTTGGGCATCTGTTTTGCCAAGCAGGGTAAACATGCCGATGCGGCAAACGCGTTGCATGAAGCCGCGACCTTGCAGCCGATGAACCCGCATGCCTGGTATGCCTTGGGCATGGCCCACCATCATTTGCACAACCCGGATAAGGTGACCGAGGTGATTATGCATTTGCACCGCTTCGATCCGATCATGACCCGCCATCTGATACAAGACACCGAACGTTCCGACTTAAAACATCTGGTCGCTGACCTGGCGATCTGAGCGACACAGCTCAATTAAGATTCATCCGACTCTTGCAGGAGTTAAGGCCGGATGAACCCGTAGCTCGAAAAATAAGTCTTCTCACCGAGTGTTCCCCCACCCTAATCCCTGATGGAACTACTAGCCATTCGACTAAGCACGATAAAGCCGTGCAAGTCGCTGGTTATCCCCCGATGGGAGGGACTAAACCCAAAATCAGTCTGCTCTGACTTCCCCCTGCATCGCGGGAAAAACGGAATTTATATTCCAAGAACTTCGCTTTACACAACTCTCTTTTCCCGCCGCTCAAAACAAGAAAGCCTGCTTGCGCAGGCCTTCTTGTTGTTACTTGCTACGGGGATTTAATACTTATGCAGCTTTGGTATCAATGTCGCCTTCCAGATTCGGATAACGCACATGGTCAACCAGGTCCTGAACTTCTTTATCAGGCGCAGCGGTCAGCAAGCTGCCCACGACCACACCGATGACACCGGCTGGCATACCGAAGATACCGGCAGAGATCGGGTTGATGTCCCACCACAGCGGCGCATTCACTCCGAAGAACGGATAGGTCATGTACATGTAATACGCACATGTGCCCAAGCCGGCCGACATGCCGAGGATCGCGCCCCACTTGTTGGCACGCTTCCAGAACACACCCAGCGCCAAGGCCGGGAAGAACGCGGAAGCCGCCAGCGAGAACGCCGCACCCACCAGGAACAGGATGTCACCCGGTTTGAGCGAGGTCACGTAGGCCGCAAACACCGCCACCACCAGCAACAGACCTTTGGAGATCGCCAGACGACGCGTCGTTGCGGCATGCGGGTTGATCATCTTGTAGTAGACGTCGTGCGACAAGGCGTTGGCGATGGTCAACAGCAGACCGTCGGCAGTGGACAACGCCGCAGCCAAACCGCCCGCAGCCACCAGACCGGTGATCACATACGGCAGACCCGCAATTTCAGGCGTTGCCAACACGATCAAGTCACCACCGATGGTAATTTCGGCCAATTGCACGATGCCGTCCTTGTTAATGTCGGTGATGCTCATCAGTGTCTTGTCCACCGAAGCCCATGCAGAGACCCAACTTGGCAACTCGGAGAAGCTCGAACCCACCAACAGCGTGTAGACGTCGAACTTGGCCAATACTGCCAGCGCAGGCGCCGTAAAGTAGAGCAGGAAGATGAAGAACAGCGACCAGAACACGGACTGACGTGCTTCCTTCACCGACGGAGTGGTGTAGTAACGCATCAAGATGTGCGGCAACGCAGCCGTACCCACCATCAGACACAATACCAATGCCAGGAAGTTCTTACGCTTCTTGTCACGGGCTGCCTCGTCCTTGCCTGCAAACGGTTCCGCGTGGGACATGATAGGTGCTGTCTTGGCTTTGGCTCCGGCTGCTGCCTTGGTCCAAGCCGCCTTGGCTGCTGCTGCATCAGCGGGGAAATCAGCAACGGCTTTGTCAGCTGCTGCCACTGCCGCAGGATCGGCCTCCGGCTTCGCTTTCAGATCAGCAGCGGCTTGCACCAGCTTGCCTTTTTCTTCAGCCAGATACGCTGCGCCACCGGCCTCCAGTGCTTTCAGTTTGGCCTCAGTCGCTTCTTGACGTGTCTTGAAGATGGCACGTACTTCAGCTTCCTTGGCACCTTCCGGAGTGGTTGGGTCGTTCAGTACGACTTCGCGTGCAGTAACTTTTTCCAGCACATAACCGTAAGCGATCTGCGGAACCGGATTGCCGGTGTGTTTAACCGACAGCCACACCACGGGGATCATGTACGCCACGATCAGGATGATGTACTGCGCAACTTGAGTCCAAGTCACCGCGCGCATACCACCGAGGAACGAACAGACTAGGATTCCACCCAGACCGGCGAACACACCGACGCTGAACTCCAGACCGGTGAAACGGCTGGTGATCAGACCCACGCCGTAGATCTGCGCGATCACATAAGTGAACGAACACAGAATCGCGGCGAACACACCGATCGAGCGGGGAATGTTGCCGCCATAACGCGCACCCAAAAAGTCGGGGATGGTGAACTGGCCGAACTTGCGCAGGTACGGTGCCAGCAGCAACGCCACCAGACAGTAACCACCGGTCCAACCCAGCACGAAGGCCAAGCCGTCATAACCGGTCAGATACAGCGTACCCGCCATACCGATGAAGCTCGCAGCCGACATCCAGTCAGCACCTGTGGCCATGCCGTTGAAGAAGGCCGGAACGCGGCGACCAGCCACATAATATTCCGACACGTCCGCTGTTCTGGACATCACGCCGATACCTGCGTACAGCAGAATCGTTGCGGCCAGGAACAGATAACCCAGAATCTTGTTCGGCACGCCCATTTGTTCCAGGATGGCGACCAAAATAACGAACGCAATAAAACCTCCGGTGTAGAAGGAATAATATTTCGTCAGTTGCGAAGAAAAAGATTTAGTAGTTTGGGTAGCCATTACTCGTCTCCTTCATGTACGCCATACTCTTGATCGAGTTTGTTCATGACGTGTGCGTAGTACCAAATAATCGCGACGTAAATAATCAGCGAACCCTGCGCTCCCATGTAGAAGGAGAATGGGAATCCGATGATGGTGAAGGATTGCAGTTCGCGCGCGTAATAACCGATGACGAAGGTGACGATGAACCAGATCACCAGCAAAATCCCTGTCAACCGGAGATTCCTTTGCCAATACTCTTTATGCTTCTCAGTAAGTTGCATGTTTCCCCCCTGAAAATAGTATACAAATCGAAAAAGCGCCCAGACCTGAACTGCTACAAAGCGCCGGAAGTTAATCGGCCAGCCCATGAAACTACGGTGAATGGCTAAGACCCAAACCGCTGAAACTCCCCCTGCGACTTGGACAAATCACCACCTCCAATTAGAATAGCCACACGAGACGGGTGACCTAATCTTCTTTCCCATCCGCCCCATGGACGCAACATAATGCCTATTGCTTACATTAAACTTACAGTGCCATGCGCATCCTGATCGCGGAAGATGATGAAGTGTTGTCGGACGGTTTATGCCGTTCCATGCGCCAATCCGGTTATGCGGTGGACTGCGTCAAGGACGGGCTGGCAGCCAAGCTGATATTGAGTGGCGACCAGCCTTTCGATCTGGTGATCCTCGATCTGGGATTACCCAAAGTGGACGGCTTCAGCGTGTTGCGCAGCTTGCGCGAAAAGAACCGCCAGGTTCCCGTATTCATTCTGACTGCGCGCGATGATGAAGGAGACCGCGTTAAGGGACTTGACCTGGGTGCGGATGATTACATGATCAAACCGTTCAGCCTGCCGGAACTGGAGGCGCGTGTTCGCGCTTTGATACGACGCGGTCAATGCGGAGTAAATCCGGTATACAGCTGCGGCACGTTGACGCTGGACAGTGTCGGTCGGCGCGCCATGATAGACGGCGAGCCGCTGGAGCTCACCACACGCGAACTCAGTGTGCTGGAGACGCTGATATCGCGCATGGGCCGCGTTATCAGCAAAGAACAGTTGCTGGAACGGCTTTATAGCTATTCCGAGGAAGCCAGCAGTAATGCCATCGAAGTCTATATTCACCGACTTCGTAAAAAGATTGAACCTGCCGGTGTGACCATACGCACCATCCGCGGACTGGGTTACATCATCGACAAAGTCACCGAGCCACGTAATTAGAAACTCTACATGGAAGGCAATGTAGTCTCCCTTCGCGCCCACCTCATCAATTGGCTGCTCACGCCACTGTTTGTGTTGTGGCTGTTCAGTACCATCGCGGGCTACGTCGCCACACTTAACTACGCCAACAAACCTTACGACATGGTGCTGCTGCAACGTGCGCAAGCGGTCGGTGAACAACTTCGTTTGGGGGGCGGCAAAGAACGTCTCAATCTTGACCTGCAACTGCCGGATGGCAAGTCGCTCACCATGCCGGACGAGGTGTTCTATACCGTCAGCGACAAGGAGGGCAACAAACTCGCCGGCAACGTCAATCTGGGTCGCCCGCTGACTTACCGATACGGCAAGATCGGCCCCCTGTTCACCAACGGTGAACACGACGGTCGCAAGACGCGCACGATCAGCCTCATCTTCTTCAACCCGGACAGCAAAACCTTGTATCAACTCTATCTGTCGGAAACCATCAATCAACGCCAAGCTCTCATTCGCGGCATCCTCGCCAACATCGTCATCCCGCAGCTCCTGTTGATTTTGATCGCGGTGGCCGCAGTGTGGTTCGCCCTGAAGCAGGGACTCGCCCCGCTGGAAGATCTGCGCAGACATGTGATGTACCGCAAGCGTGACGACTTGCGTCGTTTGGATGGCAGCCAAGCACCGGAAGAGGTGCGCCCACTCATTGATGCGGTGAACGATCTGCTGGAACGACTCAAAGCGGTGATGCGCTCGCAACAGCGTTTCGTCGCCGATGCGGCGCATCAGCTGCGCACACCTTTGGCGGGGCTAAAAACACAATCCGAACTGGCGCTGCGCGAGCGCGATGCGGAGCGCAAACAACAGGCACTGGAACACATCCTCACCAGTGCCCAGCACGGCACACGTTTGGTCAATCAACTGTTGGCACTGGCGCGCAACGAACCGGTCGAGTTGACCGCCGACACGTTCACCCAAGTCAACCTCAGCCAGATCGCGCAAGAGTGCGCCGCCAACTGGGTACCGATGGCGTTGGAAAAACGTATCGACTTGGGATTCGAAGGAACAACCGAACAACAAGTCGTTTTAGGTGACACACCGAGTCTCATTGAGCTGCTAAACAACCTCATCGACAATGCCATCCGTTACACCCCCATTGACGGGCATATCACGGTTGGCATCAGCCTGATCAAACACACGGTGGAATTGAGCGTAGAGGACGATGGCCTCGGCATCGACCCGGAACACCGCGAGCGTGTGTTCGAACGTTTCTATCGCGTATTGGGAACTGGACAGAGCGGTAGCGGACTCGGACTCGCCATCGTCGCCGAAGTGGCGAAACGGCACGGTGCACAGATCCGAGTGGACAGCGGCACCAATGGCATCGGCACGCGCTTCAGCATCAGCTTCCCAAGACCCGCAACAGCCTAATCCTCGACCAGCAGATCCAGTTTCTTCGCCAGCCACTTGGTCGTCGTCGCCTGGATGATGATGGTCATCAGGATGGCGATGAAAGTGACCGACGCGATGATCTGCGCACCCGGTGCATTCATGCCCACCAACATGCCTGCCAATGCGCCCGGGATCACGCCTGTCTCACGCGTCCAGCACATGAACAGCATCTCTTTCAGACTCCACTTGGCACGGCGGTCCGGCAGAGCGCACAGGAACACGGTGACAGGACGCGCCACCAACATAAACACCACCACCACGGCAATACCCGCCCACAGGTACTGGTCCATCAAGGCGAAGTCCACCTGTGCACCCAGCAGGATGAAGATGAACATGCGCATGATGAGCGAGGTGGTCAACACGAAATCTTCCAGCGTGTGATTCTCCTCGCTGCTGCGTTTGAACCCCAACGATTCGACATTGCCCAGCATGATGCCGAACACGAATACCGCCATGAAGCCGCTGGCGTGGAATCCATCTGCCGCCATGTAGGCACCGATGACGGCCATTAGCGTCACCACGGGCGCAAATTCGGCGAGGAAGTTGAACTTCTCATGCGCGATAAGCACCGCCGCCAGATAACCCAAAATGCCACCGATCAAAATACCGATGATGGATTGTTTGAGCAGATCGATCATCGCATCACTGGCAGAGAACTCACCCGCGCCCATCGCCACACCCAACACCGTGAAGGTCAGGATCGCGCCCATCGCATCGTTGAATGCGGATTCGCTCATCACAGTCTGTGCCACACGCTCTTTGATCTTCACTTGCTTGAACACGGGAACCAAAGTGGCGGGATCAGTCGAGGCCAAGGTCGCCCCCAACAGCAGGGCGACCATGACAGGAACACCCAAGAAATAGTACGCCGCCATACCCGTTATCGCCCCCGTGATGAGCACGCCGAGGGTGGCGATGACGACTATGGTGATCCACACTTCTTTCAACACCTTGAGACGAATGGAAGCGCCGCCATCGAACAGGATGTAACTAGAGCCGAAGATAAGGATGAGTTGGTTGATGGTGGAATCGGCCTTGATGTTGACCCAACCCAGGATGCCCGGCCCGATCAACATGCCAACCAACAGGAACACCACCACATCTGGCACTTTGGCCAGACGCGCGAGCAAGCCGGAGAAGGCTCCCAAAGCGAGGATGATGCCGAAGATGAGCAGGGTGTGTTTGGCGAGTTCCAGCGAAGCTGAGGTTTCCATATTTTTCTTTCCTTATTTCCATCCGTTAGTTTTTGCAATATTACAGTCGATTTACACGCGATCTGTGGCACGCTTTTCAGGCGAAATCATATCTCGATCCGCGTGCCCATCTCGATGACCCGATTGGTCGGGATCCTGAAGAAGTCTGCGGCATTCACCGCATTCTTTGACAAGGCGATAAATAATTGCTCCCTCCACAACATCATGCCCGGTTGGGGTGCCGAGACGATCAACGCACGTGAGGTGAAAAACGTGGTTTCCATCATGTCGAACGGCAAGCCGCGCTTGCCGCATAACTCCAACGCTGCAGGCACATCAGGTGTATCCATGAATCCGTAAAAGATTCTAACGCGATGAAATCCTTTGCCCAAGTTGTCGATCAATAGCCGGTTGCCTTCGGTCACATAGGGCTTCCCTTCGATGATGACGGTTAACAACACATTGCGTTCATGCAGTACCTGATTGTGTTTGAGGTTGTGGAGCAAGGCAGCGGGTGCGCCTTCGTTCAAGGCTGCCAAAAATACCGCTGTGCCGTGCGCACGGTTGATACTGTTGGCACTATCTACAAACAGTTGTACAGGTACGGAGCGCCGCGCGATCTCTTCAAAGAGTAATTTTCTGCCGCGTTTCCAAGTGGTCAGCACGGTGAATGAAATCAGAGCGACACCCAGCGGGAACCATCCACCTTGCGGGATTTTCAGGGCATTCGCGGCAAAATAGGCCAAATCAGCACACAGGAAAGTGCCAATCAAGGGCACCAGCAACAAGGGCGACCAGCGCCAGGCAACCAGCACGAAAGCGATCAGCAAGGTGTCGATCAGCATGGTGCCCGTCACCGCGATGCCGTAAGCCGCTGCCAGATTGCTGGAGCTTTGGAAGGTGAATACCAGATAGATGACCGCCGCATATAACGTCCAGTTGGTGAAGGGAACGTAGATTTGACCGTGCGCCTTGTCCGATGTCTGGCGTATCTCCATACGCGGCAAAAATCCCATCTGCACCGATTGGCTCGCCACGGAGAATGCACCGGAGATCACCGCCTGCGAGGCGATCACGGTCGCTGCGGTAGCGAGCAGCACCATCGGCAACAGCGCCCAGGTCGGCGCGAGCAGGAAGAATGGATTTTCGACCGCTTGCGGATTGCTCAGCAGAAGTGCGCCTTGCCCGAAGTAGTTCAAGACCAATGCGGGTAATACAAAAGAGAACCACGTCAGCCTGATCGGAAATTTTCCGAAGTGCCCCATGTCTGTGTACAGTGCTTCGCCTCCCGTCACGGCCAACACCACTGTCCCCAGTGCCAGAAAGGACAGCCAAGGGTCGAGCGTGAGGAATTGGTAGGCATAAAAAGGATTGAGCGCATACAAGACCTGCGGACTTTGCGCGATAGCCAATCCGCCTAACACGCTCAAGGTGGCAAACCAGAAGATCATGATGGGGCCGAACGCCATCCCCATCGCGCCGGTGCCATATTTTTGCACCATGAACAATGCGGTCAGCACCATGACGGTGATCGGTATCACGTAACTACCCAGTTGCGGGGCGACGACATTCAATCCCTCGACTGCGGAAAGCACGGAGATCGCCGGAGTGATCATGCTATCCCCGTAGAACAAAGCTGCCGCAAACACGCCGAGTACAGCGATGATCCATTTGGAATTCGTGCGCGTGGAATACAGCTCCGTCGCCAATGCCAGCAATGACAACGAACCTCCCTCGCCATGATTGTCCGCACGCATGATGACGATCACATATTTCAGCGATACCAACAGCATGATGGTCCAGAACATCAAGGAGAGTACGCCAAGGACATTGGCCTCGATGACGGGTAGCGGATGATGCCCAGCGAAGGTCTCTTTCAGGGCATAGAGCGGACTGGTTCCGATATCGCCATACACCACACCGATCGCACCCAGAAGCAGGGTGGGTATTTTTTGCTTCGTATTTGCGTTGCTCATCCAGTGGCCTTTGCGCTTGCCGAAATCGAGTGGGGCGGCACTTTACGCCCGTTGCAGACTGATAACAATCTCATTAAAAACTTTGCCAAACCCCATGAAAAAACCCCGCCTTTAACAGCGGGGTTTTAATTGAAACACTACAACTTAGTGTGCCGTTGCAGCCTCTGCATTGATGCCGGTATTCTGGCGTACATACAGTTCGTCCCACATCTCTTCCGCACGTTTATCACGGGTGAACAAGGAGCCCAAAATCACCATCAGGAAGCCCAGCGGGATGGAGATCAAACCAGGGTTCTTCAACAGGAAGAATGGTTTTTCCAAGCCCATCATGCTGGTGGTTTGACCTTCAACTTTTTTCAGGTCAGCCTCAGCTTTGGCTTTTGCCTTCTCCACCGCAGCGATGTCTTTCTTCACCTTGGCAATATCCGCCTCTGCGACTGCCCTGGCAGTGACATCCACAATGGTGGGCAGTGCAACTTCCAGCGGTTGCAGCTTCGCATTCAGCCCGGCCAACTTATCTGCAGCACCCAATTTCGCGGGTTTTTCAGGAGTAGCGGCTTGTGCCGGTTTGGCCAGCACACAACCCTCAAGCGCAAACAATTCACACATGAAGCTGGAACGCTCCACGGCAGGCGCCGCTTCTTTGGCGGGAACAGCAGGCTCACCATTCAACACCTTGTTCGCGCCGGTGATGACGGCCTTTGGATAGGTCATGTTGGGGGAGATCATCACCAGACCGATTGCGGTCAACGAGCCGATGATCATGCCCATGATGATGCCGGTGGTGTTGCACTTCTTCCAATACAGCGTGAGGAACACGGCTGGCAGGTTAGAGGAGGCAGCCACGGCGAACGCCAGTGCAACCAAATGCGCCACGTTCTGACCTTTGGCCAGGATGCCTACGGTGATCGCGATGATACCGACGATACCGGAAGCCACACGCGCCGCAACCACTTGCTCTTTCGGTGTGGCATGGTCGCCACGGATGACGCCAACATAAATGTCATGCGCCATCGCCGAAGCGGCCGCCAGCACCAGACCGGCCACAACCGCCACGATGGTGGCGAATGCCACTGCGGCGACGAAAGCCAGCATGAAGTTGCCCATCAACGATTGCTCGCCACCACCCAGATATTGGGCCAACAATGGACCGGCCATGTTGCCGCCTGCATCAACGGAAGCGATCTTGTCCGGACCGACCAACATCGCGGCACCGGTGCCAAGGAACAGCGTCAGCACATAGAAACCGCCGATGATGCCCATCGCCCAGATAACGGAAGTACGCGCAGCTTGTGCCGTCGGTACGGTGAAGAAACGCATCAGGATGTGTGGCATACCCGCTGTACCCAACACCAAGGCCAGACCCAAAGAGATTTGGTCAATCGGGTTCTTCAGGAACAGACCCGGTTCAAGGAAGCGTTGCCCCAGCTCTTCCGGCGTCATTGTTGCAGCCTTGTCACCCAGCAACTTGGCGACTTGCTTCTGTACATCAGGATCGGCGACCACGCTACCCAAATAGCCTGGCAAGCTGAAACCGTAAGGCGACCACACCATGAACACGAGGATGATGGAAGCGGTCACCAGCAACACAGCCTTGGTGATCTGCACCCAAGTTGTCGCCTTCATGCCGCCGAACACCACGTAAGCCAGCATCAGGATACCCACGCCGATCACCGAGATTTCGTAGTCGATACCGATCAGTGTTTTGATGAGCACACCGCCACCGACCATTTGCGCGGTCAGGTAGAAAGTGGACACGGTGATCGTAGAAAGTGCGGCAACGGTCTTGGTCTTTTTGGGATCGTTACGGAAAGCCAAGATGTCGCCCATGGTGTATTTGCCGATGTTGCGGCAAGGCTCGGCGATCACCAGCAACACAGTGATGTAAGCGACCAGCCAACCCACGGAATACATGAAGCCATCGTAGCCGTACAAAGAAATCAGTCCGGCGATGCCGAGGAAGGAAGCGGCGGACAGGTAGTCACCCGCAATCGCCCAACCGTTTTGGATACCACTGACCGAACGTCCCGCCGCGTAAAACTCGGACGTAGTATGTGTGGTGCGCGCCGCCCAGAAAGTGATGGCCATGGTGATAGCGATGATCACGCCGAACACGGTGAAGGTCATCCACTTAAACTCATCAGCAACCGCGCCGTTACCCGCGAATGCTGCTCCGCTGACCGACAAGGCCGCGATGGACAACATCGATTTAGTTAACATCGCTCTCATTTCATTCCCCCGCTGTTCACTTCGTTGATGATTTCTTGTGACATGGCGTCAAATTCTCTATTCGCTTTGCGCGAATAAACATAAGCGATCGTCCACGCCACCACGAACTCAGACAGAGCAAACAAGATACCCACGTTAACCACACCCCACACCTTGATCTTGAACAGATCTTGGTAATACGCCGCGCCGATGGGTAGCAAGAAATAGTAGACAGTGGAGAACACCATCAAGCCCCACAAGAAGAGCGTCTTCTTGCGATGCAGTGCTTGGAACTTGGGATTGGAATCAATCGCCAGCCAATTGATATTTGGATCAGACATTTTCGCTCCTTCATTAAATCAAAAGGTCAGGAAAATCCCTGACCGTTAGTTATGACAACGGGAGCGATAATACGAGGGGAGACTTACAGTCAACTTACACTGTTAACCCAGCGCTGGTTCTTTTCCAGGTCACGCAGCTCGGACATACTAGTGATGTCCTTCTGTTTCGCTTCGGCATATGCCACTTGCAACAATTGCGCCGTTGCTAAGGCGTCTGCCAGCGCATTGTGGCGTGCATCTATACGGATGTTCGAATGTCCGATCCAATGATCCAGTGCGCGATACTTCTTGGCCAATGCAGGGTTCAGACCCGGCATAACATAAGCCAGATCGAGCCAAGGGTGTTTGAAGTTGAACCCCAGATATTCACGCAGCGCCCGTTTGATCATCGTTTCGTCGAAGGCCACATGAAAGGCGACAAGCGAGTCCTTGCCAAGATATTCCAGGAACGAAAGCAATACTTCCACCGGTGGATCGCCTTCGAGTTGCTCCGCTCCACCGATTCCGTGGATCAGAATATTTCCCTTGTCGCTCGCGGCTTGTTGTTGCAACACCGCGTAGAAGCTGTCCCCCAGAGCGATCTTGCCGCTCGCCACCGCGACCGCACCGATGGAGATCAGTCGGTCGCGCATCAAATTCAAACCCGTGGTTTCCACATCCACCACGACACAACGCATCCCGGTGAGCGGCTTATCCAATTTTGGCGCGGGCAATGATCGCCAAACATCAAGGCGGCGCTGTTGTTCCGCGCTCAACTGCGGCTTGTCGCCGAACAGTCTCTTTAACCAAGCGAACATGACAAAACCCTTCATGTTCGCTCCCCCACCCTGACCCTCCCCCGTTGGGAGAGGGGACAAACGCAAAAAGCAATTTTGAATTTCAAGATCACAGGTGATACTCCATCGCCAATCGCGCCTGAAGTTTTCGGGCCTGGCGAAACGCCTCTTTCAAAATGCGTCTGTCCAACTCGTTCAGCTTTTCCGGGTCGATCAGATTGTCCAGCCCATCGTCGCCGACACCTTGTGCGCTGGCTTCATCGTGGTGGCGCAGGCGCAATACCTGGATGAACAGCAGCGCATCCACCCAAGCATCAATCTCGGACATATCCAGCCTCAATTTTTCCGCGCTCGACCGCAAGCGCTGGATGGTGTTGGTGTTCAGGCATCCCGTTGCCAGGCCGAATATACGTGCGGCATCCACGAACGGAGTGATGCCGTTTAATTTGAGATCGAGTTTATTTCCCTTGCCCAACACAAAGTCGCGCACCATCCCCAAGGGGGGACGATTACGCAGCGCGTTCTCCGCCATCATGTGCAGGAAGCGGCTGTTGTCGCTGGCGACCCGCGCCAGCCAACCACGCAAGTCTTCAGCCAGCTGATTGTCGCCGCACAAGGCGCGAAAATCGAAAAAGATTGAGGCATGCAACAACGCCTCGGGCGAACCTCCGCTGATCCAGTCGGAAAAGGCGCGTTTCCATTCTTCCAGCGAGAGACACCACTTCGGATTGCTCGCCATAATTTCGCCCTTGCACAAGGGAAATCCACACAATGCCAGCGTATCGTTGATGCGTTTTGCCACCGGCAACAACTGTTCCCGAACCTGCCCCGCCGTCATTCCATCGGGGACATTGAAGATGATCGCGTTGTCCTGATCGGTATTGAGTGTCTGTTCAAAACGGCCTTCCGAACCCAGTGCCATCCAGCACAACCCGTCGTGCAAGGGCGTTCCCGTGATGCCACTCGCCTTGCATTCCAACTCCACGATGCGCGCCGTAATCAGGTCGTTAAAAGTGGAGATGAACTGCGTGAGCTGTTCCGGTGCGACGCCTTGCGCCATCATGTTGCGCGCCATGTGGCGGATGTCGCTCGCACCTTGTCGCAGGGCATCGGCATTCTCCGCGTGGCGTATCGAGGAACCGATCTGACGCAGACCAACCCGCTGCAAAGCAAACAAATCCTTCTCGGACACCAAACCCACCAAGCGTCCGTTCTCGACAATCAATACGTGCCTGAAACCCTGCTTCGCCATTAACAACGCCGCCTCATGTGCCAGGGCTTGTGGCGGCAAGCTGGAGAGCTGGGTACTCATGACATTGATGACGGGCTGATCCAGATTGATCTGCGGGATGGCGATGCGATCCAGTACGTCATGCAAGGTGACGATACCCAGCGGCCTGCCTTCACCATCTGCCGCAACCATGGAACCGATGCGTTGCTCCTTCATGATGTTCAACACCTGCCTGACCGTGGCATCAGGAGAACAGGTAACCGGCGCGCGACGAATGATCGCCGACAAGGGACTGGCCAGCGATTGCTGCTCGACACTCGAATGGCTGTATTGCGCCTGGATAATTTGCTTGGAATGTTCCAGCAGATTCGCGATGCGCCGTGTGCAAAAATCGCGGAACGCGGCACTCAAGCCGATCAATTCGCGAAAGTCTGCTGCACCCAGCTCATAACAAAAAATATCGCCGCCCGCACGATAGACGCTGGCCACGGGACGATTCGCCAACAAGGCGCCCAACGGAAAACATTCACCCTCGCCCAACTCCAGCCAGGTATCCGTTTCGGATGCATTGGCGACGTTTTGCTCACCGTGCACCATGCCCTGTTTTATCACCAGAAAGCGGTCTACCGATCCTTGCTCCGGTGACACGATCACCTCACCCCCGGCGTAATAGCCCAACTTCATCCGCTCCAGCATCCACAACACATGGCCAAGTTCCATGCGATCAAAGGGTGCGTGTTTGGTGATAAAGGAAAGTTCTGAAGGATGGATCGCGCTCAAGGTAAGGCCTCTATTGTTTAGGTTGCGATGGTTTATTATAGCCACACCAACTTTCAGTAAGCTGACATGGCCTTCTCCAATCCTACCCCTGACCAGATCCGTGCGCTCTTGACCCAAGTGCATAACGTGGCCGTGGTCGGCCTGTCGCCGCAGCCTGCACGCCCCAGTTTCCGCGTGGCGCAGGCATTGCAAAGTTTCGGCTACCGCATCTTTCCTGTACGGCCTTTAGTGGCCGAGGTGTTGGGTGAAAAAGCTTATGCCGATCTTGAGAGCCTGCCCGAGGCGCCGGACATCGTGGATGTGTTCCGCGCGTCCGAACACGTACCCGGGATCGTTGAGAGTTGCATCAAGCTGGGAATCAAGAACCTTTGGCTGCAGGAGGGCGTAATACATGAGGAAGCGGCCTTGCGTGCGCAGCGGGCCGGCATCACCGTGGTGATGGATCGGTGCATGTATCGCGAACACAAGCAGTTATTCGGCAGCCGCGTCGCGCCTTAGCCCGTGTCGGCTTCCCGTATATAATCGCCGAAAATATTTCTCGGCCCTACCATGCCCCTCAAATTCACCAAAATGCACGGCGCAGGCAACGACTTTGTCGTGCTGGATGGCGTTCGCCAGAGCATCGCGCTTACCCCGGAATCGATCCGCTATATCGCCGACCGCCACTTTGGTATCGGCTGTGACCAGTTGTTGCTGGTTGAAAAATCACAGCGTCCGGATGCCGACTTCCGCTACCGCATTTTTAATGCTGACGGTGGAGAGGTCGAACAATGCGGCAATGGAGCACGCTGCTTTGTGCGCTTCGTGCATGACAAGAAACTGACCCACAAACGCGAAATTGTGGTGGAGACCCGCAGCGGCTTGATCACGCCGCGACTGGAAGAAGACGGCCGCGTCACCGTGAACATGGGTGCTCCGATTTTCGATCCCCTGCAGATCCCTTTTGTGAACGAGGGGGAAAATTTTTTGCAGACGCTGGAGGTGGCGGGTGAAATGGTCAATTTCTGCGCCCTTTCCATGGGTAATCCGCATGCGGTGCAAGTCGTGGCCGATGTCGAGACCGCGCCCGTGGAATTACACGGCCCGCTGATCGAAAATCATGTCCGATTCCCGAAGCGGGTGAATGCCGGTTTCATGCAGATATTGGACCGGGGACATATCAAATTACGCGTGTACGAACGCGGTGCAGGCGAAACGCTTTCCTGTGGCACCGGTGCCTGTGCGGCAGTGGTATCCGGTATTCGTCTGGGCTTGCTGGATGCGACGGTGCACGTCACCACGCGCGGCGGAAAATTGTGTATCACGTGGGCTGGCGAGTTGTCACCGGTGCTGATGACCGGTCCGGCCATCACGGTGTTCGAGGGCGAGATCAATTTGTAGAAGACCATAAATGTACCTGCCTCTGAATAATTTACGGGATGCGTGCCAGCGAGCCGCCTCCCCCTTTGCAAAGGGGGGAAACAGCAGGTGTAAGTTGGGTTAGCGGTTTTATGGTTCGACAGGCTCACCACCGACGGACGTAACCCAACACGGTGGAAATTACCCGGATTTGTTGGGTTACGCTGCGCTAACCCAACCTACAAAATTGCCACAGGCGCGGCAGAAAATATGATCAAAATCGCTTAACCGAGTGCCATGACCCCCTCCCCTTTTTCAAAGGGGAAAAACAGCTACCTGAAAATAGTTAAGAGGCAAATAAATGAAAGCTGATGACGTCGCACAATATTTGCAGAGCAACCCGCA
>CXWL01004539.1_pt1 | contig 41593 bp, 59 predicted proteins | sample 590931 | NCBI WGS metagenome assembly CXWL01 (sample SAMEA3498368, study PRJEB10139) | groundwater metagenome | biome: water well; material: biofilm material | place: Germany | collected 2015-04-27 | reverse complement strand
GGCCCCAGGGAAGACATGCCGAAACTCCAGAATCAGTGCCTGCTTGTCTGCAGCTGTGACCTCGGGGGTGTGCTCTGAGGGTAGGCAGTACTTTGCTCGGATAGCCTGGTCCACCTTGGTTTCAAGAGCCTGGTAGTCAGGGAGTAGAGCCTTGAGGGGGCTCACGATGTCCCCTAGGTACGCCTCAGCCGCATCGTGCAGCAGTGCCTCAAGTCGAAACTGGTGGGGCACTAGACTCGCCACCACCATAGAATGCTCAGCGACTGAGTAAAACTGACTGTGTCCGTTGAACCTGCACTGCATGCTTAGTGCATGCGCGATATCCGGCATGCAGATGTCTGCTGCTGTGAACTTCTGGAAGTCAAACTTTTTCCCCGTGTACGTTTGTATCCACGTTGTCCCCATATCTCCCCAGTTCTATTAGAAATAGAATAGATGCCCCTGCATGCGCTAGATGCGAGAACCCCGATTCTGCATCCAGCTCTTCCCCACGCCACCAGGCCCATAGGTGCCGCATAGCTGCTGCAAAATAGCGCCTACGTGGTGTAGTGACCTTGAGCCAACCATTGTCTGAGTACTTCTTGGCACCGAATCCTAGGACCTCTACGACCTCTGCGAGTGCTCGTGTAGGTATAAGGTAATACCGCAACTTCTCGGTGTCGTGCTTCTCGGTCATCTACTCTTCGCCGAGTGGCACCACATGGATTTTCAGGTCATTCAGCGCCTTGCTGATGGCACTTAGCGTAGGCTCTGCGTTTAGCCCACACAGTGCAAAGGATAGCGCAGACAGCTCATCCACAACTTCTAGGGCTTCCTCCCTGGGAAGCGTACCCCTAACCAAAGCGCCGCTGTTGAGCGCCAGGCATGCGAGATTTAGATCTGGTAGAATGGCAACTAAAGCGGCGTGTTTATGGGACATAGGGAAACCCCGGTTTTGTCAACAGACCGGGAAACTGGTTGAAAGGAGGCGCAAAATCAGAACTGGATGTCAGCAGGAACCTCAGGAGACTGCGGAAAGGTATTCACGTCCTGTGTCTCCTTCTTGGCTGCATGCTCTTCAGCGGTAAGGTTCTTCTGCATGTTGATGTAGAAGTTAGAAGCCAGGGCAAAAAGGCGGTTAGGCTTCTCACCGGAGACAGGTGCCACCGGGGTCACACGGAAGCCAAACTCGGAGGGTGTGATGGTGGCCACAATGGCCTTTTGCTGGCGATTGGCGATGAGCACCTGTGTGAGGGTGCCAGCCTTGATGTCAATGTTGAACCAGAAGCTATCGGCCAACTCCTTGAAAATAGGAGTTTCCCACTGGTTCTCTACCTTGGACCAGGAGAGGGAGAGCCTGCCGCTGTTCTCCCACACGGTGCCTACTTTGGTAGTAACTTTGGTGTCTTTGTTGGTTGCTGTGATTCTGTATGGTGGTGCCATGTTATTCTCCTGGGGCGCTTTCTACCGCAGTTAGGATAGTATCTCGGGTCTGATATGCCCGGACCAGGTCATCGTACTCGGGAGCACCCCTAAGTGTCAATACCATATTGCGTACTGCTGTAAGTTGAACCTTAGATTTGGCGCGAGCGATGGCCGCGTGTACGGTTTCAGGCTTGATCGGAGCCACAGGCGCATCCGTGCTCTCATCTGCCTCAGGGTCATCCCCAAAGGTGATAAGTCCCAGGCCCTTGTAGGCGTACTTGACCGCCGAAGCCATCGACTTCATTGAGCCCTTATCGCCCCGGTCACAGCCCTCGCCCATGCCCTCAAAGTAATAAATCTCATCCCCGCAACCCACACCTACCTTGATGCGGCACTGAGTGTGACTCATGTCCCCCACAATCCAGCGAGACACGTCCACAATCTGCTGTGAAACGAGACACAAGCTAAACATCTCCAGCCCCTCGCTTACCGCAGTGGTCACGTCCTCCACTGTGGCAAACTTGTACTTGAAATGAGTATTGGTGCCACTCTTTCGCACAAATGCGATGTGCCTACGAAACTTGTTGAGCCTCTCCTGCACGTCTGTCAGTTGCTTTGTCATACGGAACCCCTTTCTTGGTTTACTTCTGCCATAAACTCCCTAGCAGCATCTTGCATCTCTTGTGCCAGCTCAGCATCAAACTCTAGCACATGACAAATCATGTCCGCTGCACCTAGCCTACAAGCCACCACACACCAGGTCAATCCTGTGACAAACATCTGAGCCTGAGCCTGGTAGAGGTAGTATGTGGGCACACCCTTGGCCCATTCCTTGGCACGGTAAGCCTCGGTCTGTTTCATCTCCACAAGCCCCAGGGGCCTGCGTGTATCCACGTGGGTCACCCACTTCAGCTGGTCCCCTAGCATGCGGTAGGCTGGGCTCCAGCAGGGTTCTAGAGGTGCCCTGGGGTTCTCTGTGGTCAGGAAGCCGTCTATCGTGGCCCCGAGCTCCCCTCGCACCCAGAACCTGTTGGTGCCCCTCGTACGCAGCCCTGTGAGCTTGGTAAAAGCCTCCATGTTGGACTTCTCCGAGTGAGAGCCCCACCACATATGCCGGGACACAATGGGCACGTCTGGTGCCAGCTTCTCGGCTAGGAGCGCTTCCCGTGTCTTCCAGGGGGAGAGACCCATCACCACGGCTATCTCCGAGCCTGTGACCACCTTCTTGCGCTCACTAAGCCACTGCGGGTCACTGGCCCTGCACACGTAGCGGCGGGGCTCAGTCATATTTCCCAGCCTCCTCAGGAAAGCTAAAGTACTCGCAGATAGCACTCAGCACCTGGTTCTCCATGTGCGAGATAATGTCCTCCTGACTGGGCTTATCCTGGTGCTTGTAGGCTCGCCTCATGCCATGGGAGACACCCTCCTCCACAGCTCGACATAGCACCTCGTATGTCTTTATTGTGAGTACGTTTCTCTTCTTGGTCATGCTGACATCTCCTGCATGTGCTTGGGGTGAACACAGCTCATCCTACCACAGGTGTTCAGCAGCTTAGCCTCTGGCTTGCCCCCACACCGGGCATACGCAACCTTCCTAGCCTCCACCCAAGCCCCACCCTCATTCCAGAGGCCAAGGCCATCTGCGTTCACCACTCCACCCCACCACCAGTGTCCCTTGGTCTTTCTCACCTTGGACCAGAATGCTGCGGTAACCTTTACTGTTCTGTCCATCACTCCCCCTTTAGACGAGACTCCGGATGTCCCGATAAAGTATATCAGGTACTTAACACAGATACTAGTTACTAACTAGAGCTAGTTGAGAGTCGGGTTCTTACCAACTAGCTGGTAGTTCATTCACCAGCGCTAGGTGTAGCGTGGGGATTGTGTGCCCTGGTCGGAGTACAGCCAGTTGTTTATGGCCACTTAGCATCCCTTTGCTCTACCAACTCAGAGACCTAGCCCCTTGAGTCCTAGGTAAGATAACTTATTTGGGTCTGGAGGTCAATAGGGGTTGACGTAGGTGGGACACCTTTGTTAGTGTGTAGGTATGGGTCAGTGGGAGAGTAGATTCGAGGTCATAGAGAGCATTACCACCCGGTCCACAGAGCTTCTTGAGAGGTTAGATACTCTCAGGACTCTGTTTCTAGGACCTAAAAACAAGGGGTTTAGGGCAGATATCTCGGATATCATTGTGGACCTTGAGCGTGTGGATACACGACTAGAGGAATTATATAATGACCTCACGGGCACTGCAGGGGAAGAGCTGGACCTTTGGAAGGGGAATAGGGCATGACCTATCCTACTGGGGTTTGTGTCCTTTGTGGTGAAGATAGGGCTAAGAACCTAGACCCTGTTACAGTTCTCTTAAGGCTAGAGAAGGACTCTGGGCCCGGCGAGGGAGTCAAGCACACTCTGGGCACCTTCTGCTCGAGCTGTATGAAGAAGTACGCTAGACACCCTTACTTTGATGTGTGGTGGACAAGTAGGATTACACCTTGACCCCCCTCTCCCTGGGGCAGTCGGCTAGAGAAGCCATTGAGGTCTTTCGGTGTTTCGAGGATGGGGCACCCGACCTAGTGCCCACTGGCATGGGTGCCGTGGATAGGGTACTAGGGGGCCTCTTCCCAGGCAGTGCAGGGATACTTGCTGCAGCTACGGGTGTGGGTAAGTCCAGCATTATCCTAAGTTCAGCGTTGACAAATCCGGCACATGTCGGTATTATCAGCACAGAAGATACCCCAGACGTACTTGGGAGTAGGGCACTTGCTTATGAATCGGGTGTGGATAGTTTGCGCATACGTACTAAGGCGTTTTCTGAAGTGGAGAGGGAGAAGCTAAGAGATGCCGAGTGCACCCTTCAAGGTCGGAGTAATGTACACGTTGCTTACTGCGTTGGTTCGCCTCTGGATGAGATTGTGGATGCGATACATTCGCTCGCAAAAGCTGGCTGCAGGCTCATCTGGCTTGACTACATCCAAAAGGTCCGAGGAGTGCGCGAAGACCGCCGAAACGAAGTGGCTGGAGTCTTTACAACCGCGCAACGCGAGTGCTCCAGGGCCGGAGCAGCGCTCATGGCGGTAAGCCAGTTTGCACGGCAAGCAGACCCTACTCGCCCACCCCAGATATGGTGGCTAAAGGAATCGGGAGACCTTGAGAACGAGGCTCGATTGATTCTCCTAGCCTCACGAGACAATGTAGAGCCCAACAGGCTCAATGTGTGTGTAGCGAAGAGCACCTTCGGTGGTGAGGGGCTAGCGTTTAGCTATGTGCGGGATGCTTCTGGCACATTGCGAGAAGAGACCTCAGCCTCTTACGCTGGGGCGGTGTTCTGATGGAGATTCACTCTTCCTGCTTGATGTGTCGCTCTGAAGTCAAGTTGGATCTACCCCAAGATCCTGGGGTGGAGCGCTTTATTGGGGTGGCGCATGTGTGCCAGTATTGTGCCTCACGTTTTGCTCAGCGCTACATCAAGGCTGTGAATGACAGCATAGGGGACACCCTGCGTGCCGCACGAGAGGTCGCCATGAAGGGCGAAACCAAATGAAACAGGATTCTCTCCTGTACTTTCAGGCACGTATTGCTGAGCTGCGAAGGGAGGGTGCTGCTGTGGCCAAGGTGAAGACCAAGAACGGTGTCAAGACAGTGTGGCTGTTCAAGGACTACATAGATGTGATGTCGAAGACTGGGGACTGTGAGACCTTTCGCACGGATGAAGCAGCTGCCGCTTACATCTATGCGCAGTGTACAACAGGCATGGGGAGTGACTAATGAACTTGAAGAACACGAAGGTGTTGTACGATTGCGATGGCTGTGGTCTTTTGGCCCACAGCGTGGATTCTGTTATTTGGGATGATAACCAGCCTGTAGGCTGGACCTATGTCCTAGGTAAGGTCCTGTGCCCTGAGTGCCTGGCTGAGGTGCAGCAGTTCCTAGTGCACATGGAGTAGCTGATGTGGGGCATGATCTTCTTGGGGGTGTTGGAGGTCTACGGGATGGTGAGTCCCATTGTGGGCACTGTGCTCCTGTGCCGATGGTTTGGGGTACCTGAGGTGGGTGCGATTCTGATGGCACTGGCTGCAGGATTTTTCTTTGAGCTCGTCAAGATGCGAGCACACGAGGCTGCGTACAACTATGAAGAGCGTCAATAGTTTGTGGGTAGAAAGAGTCGAACCAAAGGCCACAGCTTCGAAAGGGAAGTTGCCCGTCTATTCCGAACCATCTGGCCCGATGCCAAGCGAGGGTACCAATCCAGGGATGGGGGCAAAGCGGCAGCGGATGTCGAAGGCACTCCGTGGCACATCGAGTGCAAACGCTATCGGAAAATCACTTCTCGGATTATACGAGATGCTTTTGACCAGGTGCGGGACAGTGGTGACAGCCGCCCGCCGTTGGTTGTCGTGAAGGAAGACCGCAGCACCATTTTTGTGTACACCGACCCTCAGGTTAGCTACACCGTCACCGATTTTCTTTGCGACTCTTACATGGGGCACCTCGGATGAGTTGGATTGACAAGCTCTACGAGCTAAAGGACTGTGAGAATTACCTAGACTGGGACGAAGACCTGGCCGAGATTGCAGCCGGTATCGTGGATGACATAGCAGAGCTGAAGGCGCAAATCAGAGGCCTCCAGGCCCTATACGATGCGGCTGCGCGCCGGTCCGGAGATAACGCAGTTCGAGCCTTAGTGGCCACGCGGCGGGCAAAGGGCCTCGGAACGTGAACGTACACCGGGTCGCTATAGGCTCGGACATACATTTTGATCAGGAGCACCGCCCTCTCTGGGAGAACTTTTGTAAGTTTCTTGCGGACTATAAGCCTGAAGTAGTCGTGCTCTCCGGGGACATCGTAGACCTGGGGATGATTAGTAAGTACACACAGGGGGGTAAGGACCCTGTGAACGCGATTGAACAAATCAAAGTCGCGGTGCAGGAAGTAAACCGCCTGGTCAAGCTCTCCGGCCGTGTGGTCCTGATGGAGGGGAATCACGATGAACGCTGGGACAAAGCCATTCTCGGAGAGAAAGCTCAGGCACTCTACGGTGCCAAGGGGCTCACGCTACAGGACCAGTTCCTTCAGCAGGGTATGCACGCTTCGGTGTCCTGGGTGCACGAAACTGTGCACTGTCCTGGATACATGCTGGGCCGTAGGGCAGCTATTGTGCAGCATGGTCATGTCAAGCCTATTGGAGGGAAGACACCTGCGCTAGCGATGCTTGCAGCCATCCCCGGTATCTCGGTTATCCGAGGGCACCTTCATAGGGCACAGATGGCGTGCAGGACCAGCCTAGGGCGGAATATGTTTGGTTTGGCTATGCCCCACATGAGTACCCATCATGAGTATGCGGGGGGCAATCCTGACTGGCAGGTAGGTTTTTGTACGCTTGAGTTTTACGGAAGGTCTAGACTTCGTGACTGCACTCGATTCACCCCCAACATCATCATTGCCGATGACAAGGGCCGTTTTAGTGTTGGCGGACGGCTATACGGTTAGTTACAAGCATCTGCTCAACCTAACGGCACAGGCCATGCGTTCTGTAGGCATCAAGGGGGAGGCTTCTGAGTATGTGGGTGCAGCCTACTTGTTTCTTGAGAAGGTGCAGGATGTGCCCTACGTGCACCTGAGGCAGACCTTGAAGTGGCGCTTCATGGACATGCGCTGGCCTAAGCGCAACCGGAGCACTTCTTTGGTTGAGATTACTTCGGACACCGACCTCATAGAGGCTCATGCCGCGGCCCTTACCGTAGGCGATGACTTTGAGTTGCTCCTCAGCCAGTCCTCAATCACCCCAGAGGAAGAGGACCTGCTCCGTAAGGTGTACGTGGAGGGTTGGTATGCGCGGGAGATTGGAGAGGTCAAGGGCCTTTCCGAGGCCCGTGTTTCTCAGCTTGTGCAGGATGCTAGAGCGCATATCCGCTTTGCATTGGATGGCACCCCGGTACCCGTACGTAAGAAGCGGCCCCGTACCTACCGCCCCCTGAGGCAGAGAGCCAGTCCCCAACGAGATACCGTGGTGGCTCTATGGATGGCTGGCACCCGTAACTGTGACATTGCACGGCGGCTGAATATCTCCCCTAGCACGGTCAAAACTCTCGTGGGCAGGTACTGCCAAATCAGGGGTCAGGGGGTTCGAGAGCTACGGGCACCCCTACCCCCAACACCCCCCTCCGCGGGAGAGCTTCTCACACGCCTCGTTGACTCAGGGATGACCTATGCTGCTGTAGCGGAGAAACTAGGTCTAAATCACCATGGGGTGCGTTCCACGGTAAGCCGGCACCGTAGGAGCATTGCCTGTGCCGCGTAGGATGGTCATCCTGTTTGGGGACCACTTTGAGCCTCAGGAGATTGCCGAGTACGCGAAGATGTACGACACCGACTGGTGCATCTTTGACCCCTCTGGTGTGGCCACCTATAACCTGCCCTTCAAGGCCCCTGTGTATGTGCATTTGGGGATCTTGTCCCAGCAGATTATCCACGGAGGAGGGGTGCAGGATGCCCTTCAGGTGCAGGCCCCGGAGCGCTTCCGCAGAGCCTACCCTGAGGTCTACGGACAGCTCTGTAAGCTAGCCCAAGAGAGCATGGATACCCGGGGCATCCGGCACAACACACTGATATTACGCTACCTACCCACGGTAGATAACATCATCCGCAACCTGGATTTGTTGACAAAATATCCCCTCCTCCAGAAGGGGGGTCAGCTTCTCAAGGGTGTGCCCACGTTTATCGTGGCAGCAGGTCCCTCTCTTGATAAGAATGGGCACCTCTTGAAGGAGTGCTCCAAGCGTGGGGTCATCTTTGCCGTGCACTCCTCCAACTCGGCTGTGGCCTATCATGGGGCAGAGGTAGACCGGCTGTTCTGCATTGAGGGCATGGACACCTCGGACCTGGTCAAGGACTCCGCCCATGTCAGGGCTGGGGCTACATGCGTCACAGCGCACCGAGGTAACTTCAAGACCCCCTTTCCCCAGCACACCTTTTGCTCCAGTAACCCTGCCTTTGGGCACCTGATAAAGCGCCTCGGAGGAGAGGTGTTGCACTACGGTAACTCGGTAGCCACAGCCGCTGCGGAGATGGGTGCAGCCCTCGGCTCCCCTACCCTTGTCTTCCTGGGGCAGGACCTATCGTACCCAGGTAATCGAGTCTACGCGAAGGGCACAGGGAGAGAACACATCACCACGGTGATTGACGGGGACACCATCCTAAGAAGCGATGTGGCGGAGCAGAATGCCCGGTATGAGACTCAGGGGATTCTTGCTCGTGAGGCACCTCGACCTGTGTCCTGGCAGCCTGCTTGGGGTGGGGCAGGGAAGGTAGCTACCACAGCGGACATGGTCACGTTCCACAGCTGGTACGAAACGTTTACCCTGGCTCGTGGGGACAGACGTATTGTAAATGCCACCGAGGGTGGGGTGCACATCAAGGGGATGGAGGAGTCCACGCTGGAGGAGGTGCTGAGTACACTCCCTGAGCTAAAGGGTGCCAAGCGACCTCTTGAGGGTCTTGACCTCGCCCCAGTGCCAGAGGCGACCCTGAGCAATGTCAAAGGTGCCATGCAGGTCACTACCAAGCGGGTGAAGGCCCTATGCCAGCAGGCACTTGCCATGAAGGATGAGAAGCTTGCTCGGGTGCTGCCCCAGATTGATGCCTTGATGGCACGAGAGCCTGTGCTGGTGCAGTTTGCCCTACCTGCTACGGCCAAGCTTGAGACAGGTCCTAAGATGAGTGGGCGGAAGGCACAGCGAGCCAAGCTTCTGGCTGTGGTAGAGGCTGCGGACCGTATGCTAAAAGGTCTCGCCGCATGACCTGCATCGCTGCCAAGATTGCACGGGGCAAGCTCGTGATGGCAGCAGACTCTGCACTGACCGGAGAGGGTGAAGTCATTCCTTGTGGGGACAAGTTGTGGAGAATTAATGATTTCTTGCTCTTGGGATTTGCGGGTGACTGGGGAAACGTGAGTAAAATCAAGTATTCACTGGCACACACCCAGCAGTACAAGAACTTCTATCCCGGGGCTCGGGAGGTAGACCGCTGGGTCTATACCAACATCGTGGAGCGCATTCGGAGTCTTTTGACTGACTACAAGAAGCCTGAGTTTAGCTTGCTTGTGGGTACGAGAGCGGGGCTCTTTGGCACCAATGAGTCCTATGGACTCTTTAGGTATGAGACCTACGGTGCTATTGGGAGTGGGGCACAGGCTGCGAATGGGGCGATGTTTGCTGACAGTGGGGCAGAACTAGCGGTAAGGGCTGCCATCAAGCACTCGGAGGGTGTTTTGGGGAAGGTTTACGCCGAGTCGATTGTTTGTCCGGAGAAATAGCCTGGGGATGATATCTTCGAGGCAATGCTGTTCCTAGGTGCTTTTACAGTGGGTGTGGGGATTTTGCTATACTACATGGGGGGACTATAATGGCAGCGTTTTCAGAGCCTTGGCGGGAGTCTTTGTCTCAGGCTGTAGCTACCTGGAAGGGGCGAGGCTTCTCTTCTCAGGAGATTACCCTGATGATTGAGGGTTGGCTTACGGCAAGGCATGGGATACCCTTTCCTGAAGCGCCGGTGTCACAGGAGGTGCCCCTTGAACTGCCCTGAGTGCGGGATGAAGGATGCCTATCAGGGCATGATGGTGATTGAGTGCTGTGCGCCAGCGTGTAGGCACTACAACAAGGAGCATGCCCAGAAGGTAGCGGAGGCTTGGGAGAAGGCACGTCCTGACCCTCTTCCGTGGCGTGTGGATGGGCAGACTCGACTGGAGTGGTTTTATTCCTGGCCCCTCAGCGGCCCGCCCATGCACGCAACCCTTCTGTTTGATCCTTGGTCTGGATACACGCAGGGTCAGCAGGAGGCTGTGGCGGACTATTTTCTGGCCAGAGGAGAGATAGGCAAATCAGAGCATGCCAGGGCGCTTGGTAGGTTTGGCGTGGTGCCTAGAGTGAGGGCAAAGGCCACTGCGCGGGAGCTGGGTCGTAAGGTAGCCCCCTTGCCGTCCGGTCCAGTGGAGCAGCCTCGCTGTGACCTAACTGGGCCAGAGGCCCGTAAAGTAGCTGCCAAGCTCGAAGAATCTCCCGGATACGTTGTACACACTCAGGCGACCACGCGAGATAGGGACCTGCCTTTCTGGGCGCGACCTCGATCCCCAGGCCCACTGCATTCACTCCAAACCGCCACAGGTCTCCCCCCACGAGGTCCGCAGGGCTCTCCAGGTTCGGGTACCTCTCCAGCCACCACTGGGGCATCCTGGCTTGCCGTCCGAGATATACTGAACGATGGTCCGACCCCACATGCCGAGCCACTACATCATCCGGTACTACACGGGCAGTACGACCAGTGTCGCCACACACCACCAGGTGCCCGCTGTTTAGCATGCCTGTCCGGCAGTACACCCATAGTGCGGCATCGAAGGGGGACTCAAAGCGTTTGGGGTTTTGGTGCCATCGCTTCCATAGACCCGCCCCAGTAGTGTGCACCACAGCAACGATAGGTTGCCGTTTCCTAGGCTTTAGGATACCCTTCCGATAGGCATACCCCCAGTCTGTGATGTCTACCAGAGAGCCCAGCGGCTCCCGACTCTCAAACACCTACTTGGGTGCCTTCATGATGAGCGGAAGTGACTCCTGGGTGATGTAGACTGTCCGAGCCTCATCCTTGAACCCAGGGACACTCAGCCTACGAAGTAGCTTCTGCAGCTTCGAGAGCAAAGCATCATCCATAGGCGTAGGGGTAAGCTTGGTTACGATACTGGCTACCGTGACCAAGCCTCCGAGGATGGTAAGAAGGTCCGTGCCATTGGTAAGAACCCACTGAACAAGTGCTGCGTCCATAAATTTAGTCTCCGTGCTAAATAGTTATTATCTTATTGCTTAGCGGCTTCGAGAGCCGTGACTAGAACTCGAGTGTGCACTGCACCCACGAGGTGACTCTGGAGTTGGCCATTGAACGTGGCCACAAAGCTAACGATCCCAAGCACTTCACCCCAGCGTGTGAATACAGGTCCACCGGAGTTACCAGGACTGGCATCGGCACTGACCTGAAACCAGTCACCGCCTCCGCGCTCACCATCCCTATCTGGGTGGCTTACAATCCCGGTGGCCAGGGAGTACATCATCAGCATGGGGTGTCCGATCGTGACGATGGACTGGCCCGCGTACGGGTAGCCCTCAACGAGCGGTGCATTCTGGTAGGTATTGCCTGGAACAGGGTAGGCTGGCCCCTTGACGAGGACCGCAATGTCATCCTCCTCGTTGCTGTACTTCACCGCGTAGTCGTAGCGATGCGAAAAGCTGCCGCCCTGTACAAGCTCGCTGTGGAAACCCACGAGTACCTCGGTCTCATCCTCAATCTCATCCGCAACGCAGTGGTGTGCCGTAAGTACAAAGTCCTCTACCATTACCCCGGCACACTTCACGGCGTATCGTGTTGTTGTGGGGGAGGTGGGAACGCGGGCAATGATTCCTACCGTGGCATCATACGCCTCTACCAAGCCACTCTCCGGAGGGAAGGGGTAGGCATTGGCCGGGGGTAGGGGGTCCATGGTGGCACATGCACATGAGGTGAAGAACAATAGGGCTAACGTACAGCTATACTTCATGGTTAGTCTTTATTTCTGGCGCATAAGGTGGTCATAAATCTCTTGGGTACGGACCTTGATATCCCGTGTGTCGGACTCGATATTTCTTACTTTCTCTTGTAGGGTGCTAAACTCAGACTTGTGGACAAACATCTCCCGTGCCCAGTCTTCAAGGGAGGTTCTCCACTTGTAGAGTAGGCCAAGTACAATGGCGATTTGGCCAGCCAAGAGCGATACAACTATCTCTGGGGTCACACAGCCTCACTTGACCAGTCAATGACAACTAGTCATTCACAGGTCATTAGATTCGCGTGATACGCATCACTGTGGTGGCCCCCTTGAGGGAGCGGTACTGAATCCAAGTGGCACCGGGCTTCTGGGGCACCACGATGTCCTCGAAGGGATTGGCCTTGACCGTGAGGCGCCGGGGGATGATGTAGACGGCTGCGGTGTGGTCCGTGGTTGTGGCGGGAGCCGTGGTGCTCACCGTAGTGAACAGGAAGTCCAAGCCTGCGGTGGTGCAGTTGGAGGTGGCTGTGACCAGCACCCGGACACGCATCCCTGCAAAGAAGGTAAGGGACATTTTCTGCCACCCTGCGGCGGACACAGTGGTGTCTTGGACACCGTATCCAGGGGCGAAGTTGACTCCCGCGCCACTAGCGGCTACGGGCCTAAAACGACTGTCTGCCATGATTAACTCCTAAGGGACTGATTGGAAGTAGCTTCGGATTGTGAGAGATTTGGGGCACTACGGCGTGAGGGGGAGAGAACAGCACCGGCCTGAGCCGGGGTCTGGTAGTAGTTGGACTGGAGCATGGTGAGCATGTCTCCTGAGGTGGAGGCTTCCGGCACCCCAAAGAAGATGCTTAGCTGCAGGCGGGTTTGGAAAGGAATGCTGCCCTTGTGCTCCACCAGCTCTGTGAGCACGGTAAGGGCTTGTTCAGCGTAGAGGTCTGGCATCACAGTTTTGACCGCGTCTACAGCCTCATGGGTCAGACTACCGTCAACAAGCTTGTCAAGGAGTAGGTGGGGATATTCAAGGGCATTGAAGCGCTGCATGAACGAGGACATCTCGGCACGTGAGACCTGTGCAGCCTTGCCCGTGATGGGATTTCTAGCGCGGGAGGGCATGTGCCCCATGAGGTATGAGACCCCGGTGATCATGCGCTCACGTATCGCGTGCCCAACACCTGGGGAGATGTCATCTGCTGGGGCAGAGGTTCTCTCAATCTCATCAAGAAAGTCCTCGTGGAAGTTGCCCAGCCGCTCCAGGTGGTCTGCAGCTTGGTTGAACTCAACCTCGGTCTGGCGCTTGTCTCCTGCCCCCAGCATCCCGCGAGCCGCAATAAAGGCCACAGCCCTGGAACGAGGAGCTGCAGAGAGTGCGGCTCGTACGCCCGCGGCCTGCCTTTCTGCGGTCGTGGCAGCATTCCGGAGCACGTGAGCGGTGTTGAAGTATCGTTCGAAGGTGGCGTAGGGGGAGGACCTGTAGCGTGCCAAGCGTTTAGCCGCACCCATCGCAAAGGCTGTGAGGGGTCCTCCGATATAGAGTCCTCCTAGCTCTGCTGTGATTCCCGCACCCCCTCCAGGGATGTCCCCGTGCCGAAGGCTTCTGGATAGCTGGTGTGCCATTTTTCCAAAGCGCGCGTCTTTGATTGCAGCGGTGGCGTTCCTAAGCTCGGCCAGCATGGGCTGTGCATTAGGAAAGAATCGGGGGTAGTTTCTGACTGTGTCCTCCACAGCCTTGATTTGGTCCAGGAGCCCCAGTACCTCTTGCTTACCTGCAGGAGTGCCTACCATTCGCAGGGTGGTCTTGGCTCGGGTGCCAATCGAGAGCGGGGTGGCTTCTCTGAACGCACCACCGGCTATTTCTGTGCGTGCCGTAAGGAAGGTACGAAGAGCGTCTCTTCGGTTGGCTTGGGCCGCTGCGATGGGGCCCCACACAGCCTCGTTTCCTAGGAGGTCATTTAGCTGTTCTCGGGTCTCACGGATTGCTACACGCACAGGTTCGCTATGTGCAGCTTGGGCGTGCAGGTGCAGTTGCTTGGAGGTCTCCACCGCGTCCACGTAGAGGCGGGTAAGCTCATCTGCACTGCCTGAGCGGGCTACGGTGGAGGCCCTTCTTGAGAGATGCACATACTGCTGATATATGTCGTCCAGGCTCCGGGTGTCTGGGGCTCGGGCAGCCTGGGTAAGGGGTGTGAGCTGTTCAGAGTGCAGTGCGTCAAGGGGCGTAGCTTTTCCAAGCTCATCCATGGCACTCAGCCCTACCTGGCGCGTGTTGGGATGAAAGTCCCCCAGCTCGGCTACGGACGCAATAGGCGTCACATCCTCTAGTGCAGAGTCCACAGCGCTAAGGGACTTATGGAGTGACATGCCTGCACGGGAGGCGGCTTCATCTACGAACTCAGCCTCGGTGTGCCTCAGTGCAGCTTGGATTTCCGGGTGTGCGGCTAGGCGAGCTACACTCCCACGTCCCGATAGCTCTCCTGAGCGGTCGAGCAGCTTCATCTCAAGTCGGCTGCCGTTGTGGTAGGCCGTGTCCCCAAGCTCCATGGCCTCTGTCAGCTCATCTCGGGTACTGTGTGAGGTGCCCAGGGCACGCAGGCGGTCCTCATTGAGGACTCTGCTACCTGCAGTGCGCCGCATCTTCTTCATCAGGGCACCGAGCCCCCCTGTGGCAAGCTCTACGCTGCCCCCAACGGCACCCCAGAGACCCACATCAGCAAGGAGTTGGTCTGCTACGAGGGTCTTGTTTCTTGCCACTGCATCGGCCACGTCATAAGCTGCTGCACCGAAGGCACCCTCTGCTGCACCGGCTAGCGTACGGGCTGTGAGGCGAGCGGCTGTAGGAGCAATCCCACGAGCAATGAGAGCCGCCTCGACTCCCCGGACCGAGTTGCCCGCACGAGTGGCTAGACCTACGATGCCCCCTGAGTTTTTTGCCACAAGTTGTGCGGCAGAGCTTTCAGCAACTCGGGTGCCCAGGGCAGAGAGACCTCGGGTCACGAGTCCGGGGCCTGCAGCAGAAGCCAAGGCATTGACAACCTGTCCCGCCCCGTACATGCCAGGATTGGACTCGGTCATGCGTTCAAACTGAGGGCTGAGGTCATTTCCGGTAATCGCCCCAGCAGCACGCACACCGATACCTACGAGGGGACCTCCGCCCAAGCCTGCTAGAAAGGCACTGCCCCCCATCTCATCGTACTGAGCCTGGAGCTGGGCTTCCTGTTCAACCTCGGTCAGCCGAGAGTGCCCTGACCTGGATGTGTCTCCAAAGCGCACGCCCTGCTTCACGTAGTCCGTAAAGAGGGACATGGCCTCGGTGCCTGGGATGTCACGGGCTACGGGTCCAGACTCTACTTCAAGGGTGTAAGGTACGGGGCGTGACGGATCGAAGTCCCACTCCCTGCCTGCCTGGCTCTCTGAGACCGCAAAGCGAAGAGCGTTGTTGATGCCCTGCACCCGATGGGTCTCCAGCTCCCCCGCACCATTTGTGCGTTGCAGGGTGTACTGGATAGGGGCGTGGTCAGACTCAGACATTAGCGTACCGTGGCCCTGTGCGTGCCATCAGGGTCTACAGTCACTGGGCCCACTTGAGCCGCACCTGTATTTGTGCGACCTGAGTCCCGCCTACCCGTGGGCTGTGGCGCAGAACCTGCAGCGGCAGCCGCTGTGGCTGTGCGGGAGTTACCCACTCGCAGGGTGCCTCCCTGGGCTTCTACGGTGGACCTAGCCCGGAGTAGGACGTAGTTCTCAAGAGCACTCAGAATCTCTGGCATTGCCCCTGCTCTGAAAGAAAGGGCACTGGGCAGCAGGTGGTCTTGCATGTACTCAATGTCTGATTTTTGCACCGTACCGAGGTTCTGCACCCCCGCAAGAGGGGCGATGAGGGCCTTGACCTTGGTGGAGAACGAGCCGAACATTTCGGAGGCTGCCAGCTCTGCCCAGCTACTGCTTTCTATTTCGCGCCGAAGAACATCGATTTGTTCCTGTGCCACGTTGATTGCGTCCAGGGATGCGTATAGATTCTGTCGGGCCTCCCGGGTGCCTCTATCGTAAGCAGCGGGCATGCTGAGAGAGAAGCGCCCAATCTCTCGGGTTTGGCTGGCACCCAAGACTTCACGGGCCGCCATTCGTTGAGCATCTGTAAGGGGTCGGCCACTCAAGGAGTAGGGCACCGGGCTCCCGTTCCTGAGTAGGACACGTCCATCCACGTGGGACCGCTGCCAATCCACGCCTGGAGGCGGTTCTGGTACCCCCTGTCCGTTGGGTGCGGGGGCAGCAGGCGGGGCTATCTCGGCCGCTGTAATGGGCGCCATAGCATCTGTGGGGGGTGCCCCTGGAGGTGCTGTTGGGGCCATCTGTGGAGGCATGGCCTGAGCTTGCGCTTGGGGGCGGACACGCCGGGACCGTGCTGTGGTGGGCAGGGGAATCGAGACCCGACCCGAGGCCACATCGGTGTTTGCACCGGCCTGGGCTGCGGTCTCCATGGCACCGACTCCGCCTGCGTAGGCTGCGGTGGCATCCCGTGTAAGCTTCTGTTGCACCGCAAGTGCTACGTCTGCTGAGGCTGCGGAGATTCGGTAGCGCCCCTGGTGTTCATTCATCTCGGCTAGGGCAAGCTGCCCCTTCTGCCTAAGTTCTGCAGCGAGCTGGGCACCCTGGTAGATACGGCCCTGAGAGGCATATTGGGAGGTGATTTCCTCGGCGTGGAGGGCGGCCTGCTCAAGCATCATGGCCCGTGTGGCTGCGAGGGCACCTGCACGATTTTGAAACATGTCGAGGTTTTGAGCGATGAGATTGGAGCGCATCTGCACTGCCCGCTGGTCTGCCTCAAGATTGACCTGTTGAGCCTGAATATCGCGGTCAATGGCACCTTCGATGATTCGAGCTGCAGGATTGCCCATGCGAGGATCTACACTTTGTGCTACTGCCCCAAGAGCCATGCTGATGGCACCGAGAACGCGTGCACCGCTTCCCCGGCTGGACCAGAAGTGATCGGGATCGATTTGCCTGTTGCGAAGACTATCCATCTCCTGCCGAACCTGTGCCATGTCCGCCTGAGACATCGCCCAACCCTGCTCCTGCACAGCCTGGTGTTCTAGTGCAGCGGCTGCAGCAACCTCATTGGCTTGAGCCTGTGCCTGCGCAATCTGCGCATCACGTTCCATTTCCACGCGAGCCTGGGCCTCAATGGCGCTTGCCTGGGCTTCCAGTTGCCGCTGGTACTCGTCTTGATACTGTCCCCCTCCGAGGGTGCCTTCAATCTGCACATTGGACTGGGGGCGACCACCGCCCCTAGGAGCCGCAATCGTAGGAGGGGCCATACCCACAGCTTGGCCCGTAGGACCTGCTGTTACCCCTGTGTTACCTTGGGCTGCCAGCTCCTCTGCATCCGGGTCAGGAGGAGGACCCTCTCCAGCCGGAGGAGACTGTTCCCATGCAGCCGCTAGGGCAGAAGCAGGACCTGCAATAGGTGCAGAAGCACCTAGACCACCCATCTGAGCTACAGGCTGCTCCACCTCATAGTTCAGACCACCCGTGGTTAGGTCAGACAGGGATAGGTAAGGTGCTGGGGCAAGAGTCCCCATCTCACCCTTGATAAGGAGTCCACCACCCTCTGAAGGAATACCAGGCATGTTTAGGGGTCCCAATCTTCCGTTAGACCAGAACTAGAGTCTGCACCCCTAGGCTGCCCATAGGTGAAGCCTGCCTGTTGAGAGGAGGACTTTGGTGCAGTAGGTGTGGTGGGCGTGTAGGGGTTCTTGTCGTAGGCTAGAGGTGCAGGCATTGCAGAGTAGTCCGCCTGCTTACCCGCTTCTGAGGACGACTTCAGGGCTGCCTGCGCGGCAGAGACAGGGACAGAGGCACCTCCTGTGGCAATGGCCCCGCCTACCGTGCCTAGGACGTTGGCCCCAAGGCCAATCCAGCGCCACTTCTCCGCATTTGCAGCTTGCTGCTGCTGGAACGCCATCTGAGCATCCGCGATAGCTTTGTTGGTATCAATACCGTAGCGCTGAGTGGCATCGGCTACCCCGCTTTGGTACACACCTGCACCAATCTGGGTGTAGCCCAGGAGAGCCTGCTGGTAGAGCTGCTCAGCACTGGTACGTTGACCCGCAATCGAGGCCAGCATCTGGCCCGCCAGGCTCTCTTTTTCCTTTTGCTCTTGGATGCGTGCAATGGCACCTTGAGCAAATGCACTCTCCATGGTGCGCTCACCACCCATCTGAGCTTCTCTAAGGGCACGCTGCTGGCTGCCGCCCCTGCCACCCATGGCTGCAGCAGCACCTAGCTGGTCTTTGGCTGCTAGAGTGCCCTGCCGATTGAGCATGGCCTCAGCGACTGATGGCCCACCCTTCTTACGGAAGTTTTTCCAGTAGGCATCTTCCTTGTTTAGTTCTGCGTAGAGGCTGGCTCGGGACTTACCTGCAGTGCTGCGACCTTCTGCGATGGCTGCGTCTAGCCGGGCACGTTCGCTGGTGGAGTCACGCTGGGCGAGAAGGTCCTCATAGCCTCCGGGTGAGTTGGTCTTCTTGATGAAGTCTTGGGACTCTTCCTGAGTCTCTGCCCGCCTCTGCATGGGTCCGGTGAAGGCCGGGTCCTGCATGGCCTTTTCCATGTTGAAGACACCATTTTCGGTGTACTTCGCTACGGTTTCAGGACTACGGAGCCACTCCTGGGCTTGGGTCTCATGCGCTGCGGAGTCAGCGTATTGTGCCCTCTGGAGGTCTTCGATTTCTTTGCGCCGAGCCGCTTCTTTTTGTGCACGCGTAGGCATAGTCTAAAACTTCCATTGGGGCTGGAGGTACTTGCGAGGGTCAACAAATGCAGCGTTAGTCACAGGGTTGTTATAACTCGCCGTCACGGGGGAGGGTCCCGGTGTGCCAAAGTTGAAGCCTGCACTTGGGCTGGAGGCTGCCCCAGAGTTTGAGGCTGTGAGCTGACCACCAGGTGCACTCACCCCAGTGCCTTGGTCAGGTGTGCGCTGCGTGAGTAGGGCAGCCGCGGCAATGTTGGGTGAGGTGCCCTGCTGCCGAATGTTTGTGGGCCCCCCAGAGTTGATTTTGGGAGTGTACCGGGTATCTACGCCCCTACTCCCCATGTCCAGCCAATCCTTAGGGGGCACATAGACCGGGGCACCGACTACGGCAGCCTGCATGCGATTGGGGTCCTGTGCAGGAGGGGTGTAGTTGGCACCGCCACCATCCGTTTGATTCGTGGTGCTGCTACTAGCTATACTCCCACTATTCGGATCTTCACCCACAGTGTAGTTGCCCGCGGACTGGTTATATTGCTGGCCACCCCCATTGGTCTGGTTCGTGGTGCTGCTACTGGGGATGCTCCCACTGTTGGGGTCCTCACCCACCGTGTAGTTGGTTGGGGTTGGGGCCACCGCGGTGACCGGGGTCGTAGCCTGAAGGGGCTTTGGTGGCTTTGTATAGTCCTTGCTGGCCTTTATAATAGCGCTTGTATAGAGGTCACTTTTGTTCTTATACGCGGCATATGGGCTGTAAAAGGGCATACCTATCCTCGTGTTCCTAGTGCCCGGTAGGGGTACAGGTTGGGTCTTAGGCCCACTTCAAACGTAAGGGCATAGAGCTTCAGCCAGCCCGCGCTGGCAGCTAAGTCCTTACCCTTAATCGCAACCTTGATACTCGTGAACTTTCGCCTAGCTGGCACCACAGCGTAGTTGAAGTCTCTTAGCACATTTCGTGCCGAAAGTCCAGTGAGAGTGTAAGTTTCCACATATGTGGTAGTATTGTCAAAATAGAGCTTCATCTCGAAGGTGCCCCCTACGTGGGTGTAGGTAGGGGAGGCGTAGGTCGCTGTTGTGGGGAAGGCTTGGCGTGTGGCCTGGATACCTACCTTATAGCATCGGGCAAAGCCCCCAATGTTCCCGAGGTGTAGCCAGCCTGTCTCAATGAGGGCTGAGGCTGTTTGATAGGTGGACCCCACGATGTTGGAGGGGGGGTTCCCGATGGCGTTGGAGGCTCTCCCGAAGGTGTAGGTGGTGGCTGTGGCGGAGGAGCCCCTACGGAAGTGCACCCGACCATCCTTGGTGTACATCTCAGAGATGGATGTGGTGGAGATAGCGGTGCTGCCTGAGCCTGGGCGGAGGCACCAGGTGAACCACACATTGCGTGCGTAGTCCCAGACCAAGTCATTGACTTGCCGGTCGGTCTCTGGGTCGAGACGAAGCTTGATGCCTACGTGGAACTGCTTCCGCTCAAGGTCGAGTGCTACACCGACCACTGTGGTGGTGACTCCACCGGCTGTGGGAGTGAAGAACCTACGGATAGGCTCGCCCACGTTGTGAAGCTGGAGGTTGCGGTCGAGGAGGTAGAAGCCTGCGGGACCCTGGAAGAGAACACCCATCTCGGTAGCGAGGACTGACTTGGAGTTTTCACAGCCTGCGGTGTTGGGTAGGGGTAGGGGACCCGTGAAGGCACCCCCAGTGCCCAAGTTGTTGGGACCTTCTCCGTAGATGTAGAAGACACCGGCCTTTTTGAAGGCGATGATTTTATCATCGATGGCGGCTAGGGCTGTGAACGGACCTTCCCCATCCACACCGAAGATTTGTCCGATGGTGGACCATTCGGGGGACTGCCCAGAGGAAACGTACTTGGAGAACCAAATCTCGGTGGGGTCTTCTGCGCTGATGCCCCAGAGGCGGCCTTTGGCTGCGATGAGGTGTCTAAAGGAAGGTGGTGTGGTAGGGACTAGGTCACCACCCTCGGCATAGAGGGGCTCTGTGTTGAGGGTGTTGTTTTTTATAACAATGCGCCTAAGACCCCCTCCGCAAGGCACATCCAGCACGTTGCTGCCGGAGTTTGCAATCACACCCCGGCGGTAGAGGCCGGTCTTGCCAGCTACCGTGCGGTAGATTGTAGTTTTGACCCCAGAGCGAACTTTGCGATTCCAAAGCCCTACGTGATAGTTGGGGTCGGTCACATACACGTGCATCCCCGTGTTTGTGGCGAGGTTGGTTACGGACCCATAGGTCACATAACTGGGGCGGCTTCGATGCACCCTCCCGAGCCCATCCCCGTACTCGTAGACAGCCTTGAAGCCATACGATGTGGTCTGGGTGCCACTCGTGTGGACATCGTAGATAGAGGGGGCATAGTACATGGGGGACTCTGAGAGTTCCCCGCGAACGTCTTGTAGCAAGACCCCGCTCGCAATCAGGTCCACATCATTCATGTCCACGAGGGGCATGGACTGGTAGTCCGCAGCCCAGACTCGGTTGAGGTCTACGCCATCCACCGCGGCATACTTACCCACGGGGGAAGCGACTACCGTGCGATCTCCATACCTATCCTTGATTTCTCGGAAACCCACACTGTCCTTGACCAAGCGCTTACTAAGCGAGCACCATAGGGCACTTGAGACTGTGGCGGGTGTGGCGGTTACTGTGGTGCTTAGCTCAATCGGGAAGACTGCACCTCGGGTGCCCCCAGCCACATCGGTTGCGAACTTGGCAATGGGCTTGAAGTTGAAGTTGGAGAGACCGTTACCCGTGGTGGTGGACTTCCCCATGTTGGGCACCTTGGGACCAAGTACCCCTGTGCCGTAGGTTATGCCGCGTTGTACCCGCACGAGCCAGGAGTGGTCCGAGCTACGGTCGGCTCCTGCACCCACATATTGAAGGGCCATGACGGGGCCCCACTTCCCCGTACGCATGGGCTTTGAGAGGATGCGGTGGTGGTAAATAAACCCGCTCGTGGTTTGGAGAGTGGCGTCTGTGGCGAAAACGGTGGCCACATGCGTATACATCATGGGGTTGCCTGAGAAGGTGCCCGCAAACGAGGCTGCAGCGAGAACAGCGGAGGATGTGGCCTCTCCGATGGTTACGTTCATGCACTGGCTGTAGACCTTGCCTCCGGAGCTCGCTGCGGTTGCTACAAGGGTGGGCCCGCTAAGCTGGGTCAGGGAGGCGCCAAGTCTCCAAACCCGCATCTTGGGAGCTGCACCGCCTGCTGAGGAGACCGTGGCCACATAGATATTTCCGGTGCCACTGTGCCGGCATATCGCCACCTTAGAACAAGTGGCCGTTGCTAGGAGCGTGGTAGTCCCTAGCCTCTTGCCCACGCTATTGAACCACCCCACCCGGCACCCTGCGCCCGCGGCACCCCCTCCGTTTGCAGGGTCTGCCACAACCACATAGAACCCCGTGGTGGTGTTTACACCCGCGTGCCCTGCATTGCAGGCATCCCAAAGACAGGTTGACCCCGAGGTTGAGCCACTCGCGTCAAAGGGCTCTATCTCCAAGGTCGTGGCTGTCCCGCTTGGGTAGGGGAGCATCCTGATAGAGCCCTGGTCAGGAGGACTGCCCACCAAGACACACACCCGGTTGAGACCTGCTTGGGGTATTGCCCGGACCCCGGTGCCATTTGAAATCGTAGCCGCAAAGCTCGCCAGACCTGCGTTGGCGTAGCTTGTGGTGGCAGCACCAAGATTCGTGGTGGAGAAGACCCCGATAAAGGGTCCTGAGATGGTGGAGCCCACACCTGTTCGGGCACTGAACACCACGGTCAGCCTTGTGCCCTGACGACACGAGGCCACCTCCAAGGTGTCATCTACAGAACCCGCCAGTGCAAAGGTGGAGATTGTAACTCCCTCGGGGGCACCTGCAGCGGCTGTGGTTGTGATCGACCTACGGCTCGCAGCCACAGTGACACTCGGCTGAATGACTAGGGCACCGTCCTGGTAAAGGTGCAGGTTATCCACCACATTGAAGAGGGGTGCAGGGAGCACCTCTGTGGCGGTCTTACTCTGCATCCCTGTGGCAAGGGGGATGGAGATAATCTGGCGCTGAAGTGCCACTAGTTTACCACCATGAAGTAGGTGACTGTAGCCGCTGTGCTCGTGATGAGCGTGATGTACTTGTCCTTGCCCGTGGCCGGGGTGGCGTAGATGTAGCGATTATATCCCGCAGGATTGGTGTAAGAGACCTGCATGGTCTCCCACGGGCGGGCCATCCGATGTGCCACAAGATAGGAGGTGGTGGCGTTGGAGGCGAGCGCAATGGAGGTGCCATTGAGTCCTCGCCCTGTGACCACGGAGTGGATGCTATCCGCAAGCGCCCCACCCGAGAATCCCCCCTGCACCGGGTTGGTGTTGTTTCCCGAGGTGTTATTCCCGGAGCTGACATTTGCTGCGGGGGGACCTGGCTTAGGTGCAGGTTTGGCTGGGGCCGCTTCAGGGTCTACGTAGTTGGTGTATTTGGGCGGTTGGGCCGTAGGTGCCCCCTCAAGGACAAACCCACCTGGAGCGGGCTTGACCTGGGGCAGTAGCTCAATCCTTGGGGGCTTCGTGGGAGGCTGGGCTACGCCCACAATGGCACCTTTGGCTGCGGGCGAGTTGCTCAGGTGGGTGGGTGTGGTCTTGGCTGAGGGAATGCTCTTGGTGGCTACGGGTGCCTTGAACGTGGTCGGTCCCGTAAAGGACTGGGTGGGCTTTGCTTTTGGCTTTGCACGCGCATCGATGAGAATGTTCGTGTTCCTGCGGGCATTTGTGGTGATGCGGCCCATTAGTCCCCATCATAGAACCGGTTGGTGTCGTTGACCTGCTCAGGGCTACCTAGGTCCTTGTTATCTGAGCTGAGGAGGATGGTGCGCTCCAACCTTGCCTTGCGCATGAGCAGGTGTTGTGTGTCCTGCTCATCTCGCTCCAGCACCTTGGCTGCGGAGTCGACTACAATAAACTCATCCCACAGTGGTGGCAGGATGAACTTGGTGACTGTAGAGATATCTTGTTCTGGCACAAACCACACACGGTATCTAAACGCCTGACTTGGACTAGGAACAAATCGGAGATAGGTTCGCTGGGCGATGTAGGTGGTGCTTGTGTTGAGGGGTCGACTGAATACGTGGTATCGGACACCGGGAGATACATTTGGAGATGCTTCAGGAGACTCTGCACCGGCATTCCTATCTGCCCATGTAGCGGGCGTTGCGGGGTACCATTGGTCTGCGCTGAAGGACACATCCACACCTTTGATGATGGAGATGTGGCTTGTGGAGACACCGGAGCCTGCTGTGATGAGGTAGGTCGCGGTGCCAGCGGTGACAGCTGCGGATACGGTGCATTGAAGGAACCAATCCACCCCACCGCCATCCAACTGAACGTTGGTTTGCAACTCTTGCAAGGAGTTGGTGAGGTACTGTTGTACCTCGGCGGTGGAGGTGNNAGAACAATAAAGCGGATTGTCCCAGCCGTGATCGTTGTGGTGTTTGTGTCAGTGAAGGTCAGCGTGGCTGTGGCTTTCGGGGTGGCCACTCCTGCCGATACAGGAATGCGTTGAATAACCACGCTATTCCCAGCCCCCACAGTATCCTGTGCCACTGTGGTAGACCTGGCAACAAAGGCCGTGAAAGAGATTGTGCTTGTGGTTAGTTGCCCGACTGTTGTTACCGTGGCCCCTGTGGTCCCATTCTTGATCACGGGCCGATAGATTACGAAGTTTGTGCCGTTGGTGGCCACGTTAGCCGTTGCTACGATCTTTATGGATTGGATCGTGGCCGTCCTAGGCAGGGTGCCCAGGACAAAGTAGGTGGCTGTGGCCATCAACGCCGTGAGGCTTGGCATATCAACAGAGAGGGCGTTGGAGGCGCCCCCGATAGCCAACTGAAAGTTACACTTTTTGGTTGCCTGATCGGTGTTCGTGAGGTGCATGCGGCGGTTGGTATAGTTACCATCCTCCAGCGTAGCCTGTGCCATAAGTATCTGATTATACTTGTCTGCCAGCGTTAGCACGTACTCTCCTCCGGAGTACGTCATGGTACAACCTACGAGTTCCTTGGAGGCCGTGGGATCATAGTGTCCGGAACTAGAGACCGTAATAAAGCCAGAGAGTAGGACTAGGCCATGATTAGCGGCGCGTGCGGTATGAAAGATTCGATTTGCCATGATCTTCTTTTGCCTTTGATAGGGGATCTAGAGAGGGGCAGAGCCCGAGGGTTACCCCTCTCTAGACGGTTAGGATAAGTTAGACGTCAAGACTCACGCGTGCGTTGCTACCGGGGGCGTAGCAAACCAGGTTACCGTAGTAACCGCAGCGAACCTCAACCGAGTCCGTTCCACTGTTCCGAAGAACGCGGAGACCATCGGTCTGGATGATACGAGGGGCAGCACCGATGCTGTGCAGCTTCCACGTGTCAAGGTCGAGGAGATAGGCGACACCCTTGGGGCAGTTATGGTCAGGAACCACTGTGATGGCGCCTGCTGCGGTCCACATTTGCACCGAATCGAAAGAGATGTTGGCGTCATGCGCCTTGACCGAGTCAAACCGCTTACGGTCCGAAAGGGTCTTGCACAGGTCACCCATATGCTCCGGGTTCATGAAGGCATGCTTTGGAGAAGCACCCTCACGCTGTGTGAAGACAGCAGCCTTGATAAGCGCCTCCTCCACAGTCTGGCCCGTGCCATCTACACGGATACCCGCGAGACGGGTGGAATCCACCGACCGGGTAACACCGAACCAGGAGCCCGTGGGTGCGGTGGCTGGGAGCCAACCCGCCAAACCTGCCAGCTTCAGCAGCGAAGCAGGACCACCCGAGCGGTCACCGTGCTGGTGAATGTGGGCACCTGCGTTACCCGCCGTGTACGTACCCGAGGCAACCTGGAAGGTGCCTGCGTTACGGTCCACCGAAGTAATCGTGAGCTTGCTGTGCGAGGCGGAGCTCTTGTACTCCGTGGTCGTAAGCTCAACCGACATGCCAACCTCAAAGTTGACGATGTCAGCTACGCTGCAGAGTGTAACGATTGCGCTCGACACCGAGGAGATGCGCCCGCGCGAACCTGAGCCCGAACGATAAACGTCCGAGGCAAGGTCCCGCGTAAGCGAGTGCATGGCGCGATCGATTTCAGACGTAGCCGCCCGAAGGAACGCAGCACCATCGCCCTGCGAAGCAAGGAGGGTCTCGTTGTCAATGTCCGCACGTGCGTAGTTCTTCACACGCGTGACAACAAAGTCATCGTAGCTAGACGAGAACTTGTTGCTACCCGCGGATGTGAACGTGGCACTTCGGCCCTGCACTGCACCGTAGTTCACGGGAACAGTGATGTTCTTGCCCCAGCCGCTCTCATCCTTGGGGAGCATGGCGAGGAGGGGGTTATTCTTATAGGACATGAGCTTCAAAGCCATGTCCGGATACCGCACCTTCAGTGCAGCATCGAAAGAGGTCATATTGATAATGGCAGCCATTTAGTTAGTCCTTTTCTTCAAAGCGAAGTAGTTGCACCGCCATCTTTTCGAGACTGTCTTTCGAGTAGTCTCCGAAGGAGGGTGTGGGTGCGGGTTGTGATTGCAGGAGATTCGAGAGGGTTACGGGGGTCTTCGTTGCTTGAGGGGGTGGCGTCACGTGACCTCTCGCTTTTGCGAGCTTTTCAAATAGTTCGGCAACCTGTTTTTCTACTTCGCTTGCTGCCTCGTCTTCGCTGATGACGGTGCCATCGGCCTGGTAGCGTTCGCGGATCTTCTCAAAAACGAGATTCTCCACACCCGCCGCCTGCACCAAAGGAAACTTAGAGTTACCTTCCGATGTCTTGGCCTCGGTCACATATCGAGTCACATTCTTCCCCGCCTCCTCGTACATGGAGCGGGTTCTCGCCTCTTCCTCACGGCGTTGCGCCTCCTCTAGGCGCTGAGCGAGTTCTGATACCTGCTTCTCGAGTCGATATACTGGATTCGTGGTCTGACCCTCGCTGACCCTTTTCATCAGGTCATCGCTGGACATCCCAAGATGGTCCAAAACTTCCATGGGGTTCTTGGAGCGCGCAGCTTCCAAAGACTCCGCCCATTTCACCTTCTTCTCAGAGGCCCTTAGCCGCGTTTCCGCTTCCCGGACCTGCTTTTCTCGGTCCATGAGGAGCTTGAGCTGGCTTGCTTGGCTGGCACTAAAAGGCCCGGGTTGCTGTGGTGCACTCGGAGCTGCGGGCGCTGCTTGAGGGGCGGCAACTGGGGCACCTTGGGCTGGGGCATTCGGGGCGGTACTACTTTCGGGATTCACGTGTTGACTCCTAAGTCACTACACCGTCAGTGGGCATCACTGCGGTCGGAGAGGCCCCAGTAGGGCCGGGTGGGGGTGGAGCGCCGGGCATGGGCTGCGGTGAAGCATTCATCGCCTCCATCTCCATGCGCTTTTGCAGTTCGCGAATCCCGGACATATGCTGTCTCAGGAGTTCGAGATTCTCTTCCGGCACACCATCTACAACGCCACGGTTGTAAGCGGCCTGGACTTTCTTGAGAGACAGTTGTAGGTCCCCAAAAGGCTCGGGGGCCTCGTAGACCCCCTCATCCAACATCAACTCGATGACGCGATCGATATTATCGTTGACCGCTTGCTCAAGGCTCAGCTCAGCGTCCATGTCCGGGAAGTTGAGCAGGCGCTTGGCCTCTGTGGGTCCAAGCATGCCGCCAGCTACCATCTGCTCTACAAAGGCAAGGCGACCTGAGGGCGTGGTTGGAAGGCTGGAGGCAGGAAAGACCTGGAGGACATAGGAGTCCTTGTCCATGTCAACATCTTTCCACTTGACCTCTGCAATGGTATTTTTGTCTTTTTGTGCGACAACACTGTACTTCGGGTTGCGCTGTGAGATAGACTTCCCCTCCTCAATAAACAGAGAGGTAGCCTCCATGAACAAGTCTTCGTATGCCTTGCTTACCAGCGCGAATCGCTCGGATTCGATATCATGATACTCCCGAAGGGCGACTCCCGACTCGAGACCAGCGGGCTTGTTTCCGGTAGCGGACATGCGGCTGACACCGGAGATTTCAAACGCCTTGGAGTAAAGGCGCTCGATGTGCATGAAAATCTCGGGGTTGATGGTCTGAGGCGCCACTACTACCGGGCGCTGACCCGTGTACTTGTAGACACTACCGATTTCGTTGTTAATCTGCGCTGTCTTGACCTGACTCCCGGACTCGACCCACACCTGTGGCGCAGACAAGAGGTGAAACGCCTTTTGCACCTTCTGAAGCAGACGATTGATCTCTACTTGGATGCCCACGAGCTCATCACAGAGCCCGAGCCCCCAAAATCCCCGAAGAGACTCAGTCCAGCGAATGAACACGAAGGGGAAATGGTCGCGGACCCAATCCTCCTCGTAAAGCGTGTCCCCATCGATGCAAATGCAGTGCTTGCCATCCGTGGCACCAGGTCCTGAGGGTAAATGCCAACCCTCTACGACCTCGACCATCTCGGCCAAGGATTCGAGGCCATAATCGCCCTCCTCTGCGCCATCTGGGGGTTTGGCGGTTTCAATAGCTTTCGCGCAAGCTGGAAAAAGCTCCGCAAGGACCGTTTTTGAGATGTACTTGCGCTGAAACATCTGCCGGGGCTTGCCGTAAAGCCCCTCTGCATGGTCTACAAAGACCTCACCTGGGAAAACACGCTCCGCACAGATGGTCTCACCCTCAGAAAAGACCTTGAGGATGCCCGTACCCTGTACACAGGCCTCTACAAGTGCCATCTGGGCACTCCGAGCGAGCCCGGAGGAGTGAAACTGGGCATCTGTCCATTGCTGAAGCAGCTTGGCCTTCCTGCGAAGGGTGAAGTTGCCCCCAGTGGTCAGGAATCGGGGCCTCGGTGCGTGCTTCCCGATGCGTGCTGCCACTGTATCAATAGCGGCCTTGATCACGTTCAGCGTGACCCGCTCCTGATTGAGGGTCTTGTGATAGGTCCCTGGGCCAAAGCCCAAGATGTTCTGGTTTCCGTAGAGCCGAAGGTTCTTGCGAAGACCCTCTAGGCGAGCATCATCCCGGGTACGGATGTGGTTGAACGCGTTATAGACCTCCTTGTGAGGCTCTTTCTTCAACCACCACTTGTAGTTCGGATTCTGCACTACTCCGCGCTATAGTAGAGGTCTAGTTCCGAGGGTTTAGAGGGGGCTTCCTCTTGGGGAGAGGCAAAGGTAGCCTTCAAATCCCCAATCTCTACGTGGATAGCCCCCCGCTTTCGCAGGTCATCTACCAGAGAAAGGAGTTCCTCGGGAGACCGCACCTACTAACGTGCCCCTTGTACATCTGTACAACAGGTGCTATAGTACGTGCAGACTTCGGACACAGCGTTCCGGGGGACTGCAGACAAGCCCTAGGAGGGTGCCCCAGACTCCTAGGGCTTTGTCATTTCTAAAGCCTTGTGGTAGAGTGGCCTTGGATCGTTTAGGCGGTCGGTCCTCACCAGGCCCGAATGCCGGTCCGCAACCGTGTGTTTGCTGCGTACGCAGTCGAACCTAGGGCCTGGTGGGGATTTAAAATCCCTCAGGGTCTTCCGGTTGTGGGTTGGTATCCCACCACTGCGCTGAGTCCCGCACCTTGGCGGACTCGATGACCTCATCCCACATCTTCTCCTCCTCGGCTGCAAAGGCCTCGGTGGTGCCCTCCTTGGGGGCATTCTTCTCCCAGTCGCCTGAGTGGTGGTGACACTCTCTCCAGGCGTAGAGCAGGGCATCGCAGAGGTGGTTATCGTAGGCGGGGTCTTCCTTCATCCCACCCCGCTCCCGGAACTTCTCATCCCACTGGAGCTGCTGAAGCTCTTGAAGGAGTGTCCCGTTGGTCTCGGTGCTGATGATGAGCGTACCCGTGCGTAGGTCCGAGTTCAGCATCTGGATGTAGGCGTACTTGTCTGTCTTCTCCGCTGCTTTGGCAATGAGCCCGAACTTGAGCTTCAGTTCTTCAACGTAGCCTTTACCGAAGCCACCCGAGTCTGCCACAATACTTTCAATAGGATACCTACGCATGAGGCCCTCGACCCGAGCGGCAACAGCGGAGGAAATGAGCCCCTCTTCTTTGTAGCTCTCGACCACGTAAACCTTGCCTAGGTATACGCTATAGGCAATCACCACGAAGGCTGTGGGGTCATTGAACCCAAGGTCGATACCCAGGAGGTACTGCCAGTCCGCTGCTATCTCTTTGTTCCACTGGGGCACCGCGTTGATGCGGGGGTTGAACTCATAGACCAGGCCCTCCGCATCCCGTACCCACTGGCCTAGGTACTCCCTACGGTAAGCGGGGTGAGCTACTGTCCAGCCCCTCCTCCTACGGAGGTCGGCTAGCTGGCCCACAGGGTCTGGGAGGTGGGGGTTATCGGTAAAGACCCACCCATGCACCGACCATCCGGGGGTCTTGCCGGTAATCATCTCATGGAAAGGACCCGCACAGGATGCATTTGGGGTGCCACCCATGAGGATTTGGGAGTCAATGTAGTCCATGGTGGCAGGTTCAATGACCTGCTCCAGCATGTAGGCCATAAGGTCCTCAGGAAAGTTCTGAGCCTCGTCTATGCCTACGATGGGAAACTTCTTACCGCGAAGCTTCTCGACCTCGCGCATATTGTTGGCACCGCGGAGGAAGATACGGCTGCCATTGGGGAAGCAAACATCTCCGTTGTTCTGCCGGAACCTGAGCCCCAGGTCGTACCGCTGGTTCAGCTCGATAAGCGGGGGGTGTAAGATGTCTTTGGCATCCTCACGCGTCCGAGTGATGTAGGGGATGAGGCTGTGGGGCTTCTCGATGGCTACTTGTGCCAAGCGGAAGGCCATGGCGTAGGACTTCCCCGCACGGCGGGAGCAGCAGGCAGCTACAAGCTTGTTACGGTCGGCTGCGAAGTTTCGCTGCTGAGCGAACAGGGCTGTTTGCGGGTCGAGGGCTTTCTTTCGCTGCTGCCGGCTGACTATTTCCTGCAGTAATCTCTTTGACTTGCTGTTCTGGTCCATTGATCATCCAAGCTACGTTGTGCCAGGGCACAAAGACCCGCTGCCCATTGAGGTGCCCCAGATAGAGCCCTGTGGCGGTGAGGGTGATGCTCAGCTCGGGTGAGGCCCGGTAGATGGCCTTGAAGGCATAGGCCCCTGAGACATGGCGCTCTACGTTGGGCACCTCTTCAAAGAAGCCGACTGATTCAACGGGCTGGGGCATCACGGTCCTCAAAAACTAGGTAGGGGTTGTAGATAATGCGATGGGTCTTGAGCATCTCAAGCTTGGGACACAGAAGGGACTTGTGGGTATAGAATACTGCCCCAGGGGGATGTCCCTTACCGGTGGTAAAGGCCTCGATGAAGGCAGCTAAGAGCTTCTTGGCTAGGCCCCAACGCCTGAAGGGTGCCTTGGTGTACATGAAGTGCATCACTAGGGCATCATCGATGATTTCAGCGCAGCCCCAAGCCATAATCTGGTTGAGGTCCTCAGCGTTGCAGGCCACGAAGACCATGCTCTTAGGCAGGAGGCGCTCAAGAATGCGATGGTGTTGGTGGTAGTAGGTGTTGTTGGGGACGCCGCGGACAAAGGGTGCATCGCGGAAGTTCCTTAGCCAAGAGGATGTGATGAGAGGTACGTCAGGCTTAGCCGCTGGACGTATCGTTACGGGCAGCGTTGACACTGGCCTCCTCCTGTGCCTGTGCGGCCTGGAGTTCTCTGAGCTGTTCGGTGAGGATGCGCTTATGGGCCTCCATCTTGCAGTGAATCCAGGGGGGTTTGCGCCCCAGTTCTTTGGTAGCGGCCCTGCGTATCTCCCGTGCCAAGCTGTTGCGCCTGGCGCGCAACATGCCTCGACCGGAGCCGGAATGTCTGGCGAGGTATCTGGGGCCTAGGTAGGGGTGCCCATCCTCTTCCTCGTATTTGGCTACGAGTTCGCGGTCGTAGTCTGTGCTAGGCTGAGTGCTTTGGACCTTCATCCGGCCGTGTACGAGGGTGTGTGTTGAATCGTACAGTGGGATCTCTCTCTGTTCTCGCTTTGACATTCTTCACTCTCCGGGGCATGGGCTTACATGCCCCAGGCTCCACATGATTCATCCGAACCGCATAGGTCACACACGCATCACACAGCGGCACCACAACGTTGCCCTGCAAGGCGAAGTGGTCTGCCTGCTTCACATGATGCCGGTCCCTGGCTATCCCGTAACAGAACATCAGTCCTGCCCCTCAGGTTCCCCAGGTCCTAGCTCAGCCAATGCAGCCCTTGCTGCGATTGCTAGCTCCGCATCGCTCATACTAGAGGGGTCGTTGTCCTTGTCCTGGTCCCGCTCCTCTTTGGCCAAGCGAGTCAAAACCTCGGCATACTTTGAGAACTGCAAAGCCTCCCTAGCCTCCAGCTGCTCCCCACGGTCTACCTTCTCCTGAAGCAGCCGAAGCTCACCCTCAAGGATGTAGTAGCTCCGGGCCATGAGTACCCCAATATGGGGCCTCTTCTTGTACTCCAAGGGCCTACGTGTAGTATCAAGTGGTTTAGTAACTACACTGGTAGTGCCAGTTAGCTCTTCCAGGACATCAGGCTGGGGCCGTTTGAGTTTCATTCTGCCCCTAGGGAATACTCGATATTCCAACAAAGCCGCTCATCTATGACACGCCTGGCTGCGGTATAGGCCCGGATGGCCTTCTGCATGGTGGGCCCCATGGAAGCCACATCACCCTCGTGCCAAGCGGGATGTTTGAGTACCTGCGCGTATTTCTTTCGCAGCAGCTCCCGGATACCATCCCGCTTATCAAAAAAGCTTCCAAAGAAAGTGCCTCCTGCCAAGGAGTTACACTCTACGCAGGCAGGCACAGTCCAGGTGGGCAGGTCCAGGTGCTTCGGAATGACGTGCTCAACCTCCGCCGAAGCCTCCCCGCAGTAGGTGCACATTCCCCACTCCCTGGCCAAGGTCACGGCCGCTCCCAACGACAGCTTGTCACGGCGTACGATATCAGCTACGATACACCTAACGCACCAAAGTTCTTGCCGGAAGGATTTGAGCTGGGAGCCCTTCAGGCCACACTCGCTACAAACCAACGCAGCCTTTCTCGTGTTAGACATCTAAATCGATCCTGGGGCATCCTAGGGCCCCTAGCGGCCATCCTGGTGAGCATCACGAACCCCCAAAACAGTATCGGGCAGGAGGACCCTTCGCTTGAACCATCGGTTGGAATCGTAATCGGCTTACCAAGTGTTCAGTAGTCCACTCCCAAGGCTGCTTATGACAATATAGATAATGTATAAGACCTAAGACAAGACCTAGTACATTATACTTACCCCAATAGCCTTTATTAGGTAACTACTACACTGATACTATACCTAAGACATAGTACATGTACATTGTACTATAGGCTTCATGCACTTAAGAGGCGGTGCAGTAGGGTATAATACCTGGTGCCAAGAGTGGTTCTTATTATACCTTGGGTGTAGGTGCATGTGGGATAGAAGTCTGGAGATGCCCCAGGAGTAGGTTGGTATTCACTCTCTCTAGATTTTCTCCCACAAGGGGGTTACCCCCGGGGTGGGGGTCTAGTACCCCATAGGTGAGGTCTCTAGACCACTGAACAGATGTAGTGGGGTCTGTAGACACCAGCTAGATGGGGACAGTTGACCCCAGATCAAGCATGATACTGCCCCAGGTATGAAAAAAGCCACCTGAGTGGCATGGATTTTGCATTGCAATTCTTCACTTGATAACCTTTGCTGATTTCAGCATCCTATCCCTTTCCGCAGTGATACTGTAGTTCACTGTAGTATGAGGTAGGTCAAGCTTTTTAGCTATCTGTCGAAGGCTTTTACCTTCGGCATGTAGCTGCCACATTTTACGTCTGGCTCTGCTTACATTTCGTGTCCATTGTTCAGCGAGCCTGTAATATTCTTCTGTAGCTGGATCGTAGTGCCTAAGCCTAGTGCTTGAGTTCCCTTGCACGAAACCATCAGGGATACAAGAGTCCTGCCCATAGTCCTCAATGTCAATGAAGCCTTTGGCCTTGAGCTTGGCATTCCATCGCCTCAGTTGCTTTAGGAAGGCTGGGGAGTAAGTACCACGGCCTGTGTGCTCTCTCCCTTTGGCACCGAATGGCGCTTTGCCAATGGGTGCATAGTTAGGAGAAGCCTTTGTTACAGTGACCATATATGACCATACATGTATCGTCACATAGGGTCATTGGCTTGAGCTGCTGTGACAGCCTGGCACACATAACTGACAGGAATGTCATAGTGCCATTTGAAATAGTGTGTAGTTACAGAGTTGAGTAGTTCTATAAAGGGCTGGCATAAGGGGTGCATTAGAGGGAGACATGACAAGCACACAAAAACCAAGAGTTTACGTCTACATGGTCGATGTCAACGGTCATACCTATAGGTATAGGACCTTCGCGGAGGCGCAGGAGGCAGCCAACTCGTGCGGTGCGCGTGTGTTTTCTTTCCGCATACCGGCGGCAGAAGCTAGCGCCGCGGAATCCTTGGGGTCCCCATTATCCGGGAGCCGGGATAATGAACAGGATCAAGCACCGGAGTTCGAGTGCTGCCCCGAGTGCGGCTAGGGGCAGATTGCGCCATGTTGTCACACCACTGGGTGTGCAAACCCCCAAGAAAAGCTATAGAACTAGGTAAATACCTAATAGTATAGCTTGGCACTAGGGTTGCTATAGTAAGACAATGAAAGGCGGTAGCAAATGACAAAGACAATCACGGTTTGGGAGGTTAGTTACCATGTCTCGGATGACTCCCCCTCGGCTCACGGTGGCGCGGGAGGAGATGGTGGTTTCACCGCACGCTTCAGGGATGAAGCTAAGGCAAAAGCTTTTGCCCTAACTGTGGAATACTATGGAAACCCTGCAAAAGCATTGCCTTACGAGGCTTCCCGTGCATTGGCACGTAGGTGGGGCGTATGAGTTGCTTTATGTGTTCTGATGAGACCCTGCTAGCACTGGCACTAGATGCCTCCAGGCTTCACGGGGCACGCCACGACTTTGAACTAATACAAGCGCATGTGCTTACACTCTACGCGGCTAACCTACAGGCTGTGAACGAGCGTTACAGCAAGAATCCCACCGAGAGCAATCCGCCCCAGGTCACCTGGAACCTACCCAACCTAACCCCCGTGGCACGACTCAAGGCTGCTGATTGCTTTGAGTACCAAGCCAGCGATTGGTCTGGGTACGAGGGTTCAGAGGCTCAAAAGCTAGTCCGGCTGGCACGCAAGCATGCTGCGGTGTGTCTCCCTGGCTATGATGAGGCACCTTGGCGATGACTGAATCAGGGGAATACATGCTCGATGTGGGAAACTGTGAAGCCATATGGGTCGAATGTGCCCGGTGTGGTAAGAATAGGGATTCTGCCGACCTCCCCACGTCCTGGCTTCTAATCGATAACTGTTATTACATCGAGGTCAAGGACCTACAGTACGCCCTGTGTACATCCTGTGCTAAGGCGTTTCATGCGTGGGTGAAGGACACCCGCATCACCTTATCACCACGGGCACGGAGGCGGAAGTGATACGCTACTTATTGGAACTCACCTTGAACGGTAAAACCGTGCACCGCAGAGCATGCACGGACCGCTTCGACCTAAACCACGTTGCCTACAATCTAGGCCGTAACACAGGGCTAGGGCTATCCTGCACTCTCTATGACTTTGACAGGCCTGGTAACGTAGCATCCGCACACGATACACAGATGGCCCTTGAAGCCTATGTGAGCGGACAACAGGATGCCCACCTAAGCGAAACCCGAGAGGTGGAACCATGATCCCATATAACTCACTGCCCGTTAAGCTCCCCGCTAGGCTTGAGCCCTTCGGGGGTATCGGGTGGACGATGTTTGGCTTTGCGGATGTAGGCTCCCGCGATGCGTGGATGATAGCAAACCCACAAGCTCGAATGCCTTGCTGGAAGCGCATTGAAGCAAAAAGGCTCCTACCGTGACCGCTGATAGCCCCCGAGTAGCCGACTACGAGGTCTGGGGTGGATACGTAGCCACCCTAGGTGGGACGGTTGGAAAGGTCAGGCGCCAGTTCCTGAATGAGAACGGGGAACGCTGCGTGTTGATTGTGTGGGGGCCACTCAACTGGATTACTGCGGTGCGGGCGTCCGAGTGCACGCCGCTCATTGCCACCGAGGCATATTACGCGCGAGCCGAGGCCACCGCATGGCTGGCGTCTATGGGAAGGTAAACCTAATGACCGATGATACCTACCTATCCGATGAATACGATGATTCCGAGCCGCAAGGCTCGCCCCTATTCCGCAGGTGTGCTACCTGCCAGATAGCCTACCCTCAGCAGTATCTTTATGTTGATACCGATGGGCGTGCCATTTGCATGGATTGTGATACACAGGAGCGAAAGGAAACCCCATGAGCGATTCAGAGGCAATAGAAAAGGTCCTAGAGGAAACCCGGCCATCCGCTCTAAGTGACCTATTTGCTGCGATGTCTTCTATCAAAATGGCACACCGCTACGCTACCACGGACGTTGATTATACCAAGTCGCAACTCGAAATTGCGTATCGCCTGCTAGGTGGGAGGGACTCCCTATGAGTGACTACGACCTTTGGAAACTGGCATCACCTGAGGAGCTGCCCACGTGCCCTGTGTGCGATGGCATAAACGACCCCGAGAATAATGAACCCTGTGCATGCTGGTGTAGGTGTGGGGAGGAGAAAGCCTTCTTCGAGGACACACTTTGCCCCGGATGCGCTATAGACCAAGCCGAGCAAATCTGCGAGCTCTATTATGAACCCCCACACCTTGAGTCTATAATCCCAGGCGGTGTCAAATGATTCGAATCGTATTGCTGTACGTAGCCTGCTCTTATCTCCTCGCATGGATGGGGTATGGTTGTGCTGCCCCGCAACCTACACCCCTTGTTTATCCGGAGCCAGGGCCTAATCAGACCTTAGAGCTACACCCGGAGCTTGAAGAATGTCAGACCCAACGATGCGCGTATGGCGATGAACCCGCACCGGGAGACGTCCGATGATTTGGTTTATCTATATCCTAATGCTGTTGATAGCGGGCTTTACCTTGGGACCTGTAGGGGTGGGAGTCTTGCTCCTGATACCCCTTGGAATCTACCTGCTCTCCCTACTTGACACGTCCCTACCCTAGAATCAGACTTAGATAACAGAGGAAACATGCGCAAACCGAACGTATATGATATCAAGCGAGTACAGCCCGAGGATAGCTACTACTTCGAACGTAAGACCCTAAAGGCATTTGGGCAGACCATGGCGTCTTTTACCATCCGGTGGGATAAGGTGCACCAGGCATGGGCTACATACGCACCTATTTTTGACCGGGAGGGTCAACGTGTGGGAGAGTCAGTTGCCTATTGGCACGCTCAGACTTTGCAACGCGTTTACCGCGCGGCAGCCGCTCCGGCTTCTGATCGGGTACCGGCTCGGCAGGAGATTGTTCGGGCGAATGGTTGGCGCTAGTCATGCCTGCACCCTCGCAAGGATAGTTTGCATCCGATGTTTGTAAGTGTGCTGGTCTCGTACTTGCCGGTTACCCTCTGCGATAAGTTTCTGCCTCCACGCCTCATCAGCCAGCACACGCAGGCCCACCTGCTCTAGGGCACCACGTGTCCGGTATTGCTCCACCCCAAGAGACTCTAGGCCCGGGTTGTTCTGTTGAATGCTGCAGCCACCCGAGGCAAAGGTCTCTAGCACACGCGGGTGCAATAGGAGGTTGTTCGCAGGGGTCAGCACCGCACTGTGCTTGCGGTATACCTGGGGCAGGTCCTTGGGACCCACGGGACCGAGGCATAGCTTCTCGTATTTCGAGCCCTGCCATCCGTTGCCATAGAGAGCAATCGGAACACCGATACCCGTGAGAATATCAATGTGGTCGAAAATGTTCTGCTGTCTTAGCCAATGCCAAACATGATACTCAATACCCGCACGTTCTGTGCGCTTGGTACGAAGGTTCAGGTCAGCAATGATAAGGGTTGTGAGCTTCTGAGGCTCCAAGAGTAAGAGTCCATGGGGCCGCTGCACGTTAGCATGCATCCATGCAACAGCCTGGGGGGCTAGGGTCTGCTCCTGCAGGTTAGCTGTAATAGCTATCTGCCCATTGCCCGGACCCGGCTCAAAATCGAAGCGGTCTGGGTTCACCCCCATGGGCAGCAAATCTACTCTGGGGTATCCGTACCCCATGTAGCGTTTACAGGCTTCGCTGCTGTAAGCAAAGATGTAGTCGTGTTCTGTGACTTGGTCCACGTACTTGCGGTCACGAAGGGGAGGGAGGTCGTCCTGAATCCAGGTGGCCACCGGAAGTCGAGAGGGAAAGGCTCGGGTCTCGTATCGAAGATGATCAATGAACACCACCAAATCTGGTAACTGGTTTTTGACAGCTTCTGCAATATGATGTCCCAGGATTAGCTGGGACTCATTCTGCTCTTCTAACACCTGTGGCAGGTGCCCTAGCTCTTGAAAGGCTCTCCTGCAATCTGCGTAGACGTGTTTTATCACGTTCGAGTGATAGCTTGAGGGCATGAGCACGGACAGTTGGGTACTCGTGCGGGGCTCTGCGTAGCGTGCTGTAGCATCCTCCACATGGCCTGCTGTGCTGCCCGGCTCTACCGAGACAGCCTTCTCAATGGCACCCCTCAGCTCCTCGGGGAAGCCGGGGGAGAAGGTACATGGTGCGACCCCCAGAGGGTGACGCGCCCTCCAGCCGTGCCAGTCGTTGCCGGTGACTAGGTACACATTCTGGGGCAGGTCCTGATGCTTGGTGTCCGTGAACCACAGTACACAGGCTCGGGAGTAGGGCAGGCTGCCCTCGACTGTGGCTAGACGTAACACGTCCTCCTTGAACTCATCGCCATAGAATGCGGTGCTCGGAATCCCTACATGGGGTAGGGCCTCGTAGCGCAGACCACCCCATAGCCAGGAGGCACTTCGCAATCTGGCATAGAGCGCATAGTCATCGGCACTGGGCTCGAGCACATGCAGGCATGCCTTGCCGTGTGCTTCGTGTTCCTTGAGTACAGGTTCTAGGGCTTCCCATGCTGCTGTGCGGTTGCCTTGGGCATAGTTCTCAAGGGAGAAAAAGACCTTTATGTTAGGGAAGGTCTTCTTTAGCTCTTGTTCTGAGAGGGTCACACAGGAGGCGACTAGGACCACATCCTGGGGCATGACTCCGGAGAGGCAGCAGGATTCTAATAGGTCAAGGTTCATGGTCATCCCTGTAGATGGGTAGTCTCGTGGGTGGTGGGTCATGTAACCGTCCCATGGATGACCTTCCAGTCATCGGGGTTGACGCTTAGTGACTGCCCGTCTGCGATGCTGTGTTCCTGGCATGTGATCAAAATCATTCCTCCGGTGATTTCGTGAACCACCGTTCCCGGCTTGTCGCACATAACGCGGGGCTGTATTTCGGTTGCGCACTCAAGGTCTATTGGGCCGCGGGTCACGGTGTCGCCTCAACATACTTCGCCGCGGCGAGCAGCGTCTCGTGCCTAAGCCTGCACGAGTCGCAGCACCACTTGCCACCTTCTGGTGGCACACCAGCAGACTCCCTCAACAGGGCTGTCAAGTAAGAGCCCGGCTTGTCGCACCGCTCCACCTCATCCAACAACCTCGGCAACCACTCGCGGGCGGCGGCGGCAAACTTGGCGTTACTGGCCTCCCATTCGGTGTGTCCAGTCCACAGGAATCCGACTGTTCCGCGATAGTGAGGACTTGTGTAATCAACGCTCCTGTTTGTGCCGGCCATCAGCGGCCCGGCTATGTGCCAGTCTCCTGGATCGTCATCGTGGTCACGCACCTCGTGTGCTGTCCACGGTCCAGGCGTTGCCGCAGCACACAACTTGTGCAAGCGCGCGATGTCTTCTTTGGTGATCATTCTCCCACATCCCAGCTAGTGACCATGCCCCGAGTTCCTAAGACCGCGATATGACAATCTGTTAGCACTCGCAACTCGATAGCTGTAAGCTCCGGGAGTTTTTGAAGCTCCTGCAGTCGTGTGCCAACCTGGTCTGCTAAAAAGACAAACTCCCGGATTACTTGCAGTCGTTCCACGTTTTCCCCACCCTCACCTCAGCGACTAGGGGCACTGCCAACGGGTAGGCGCCCTCCATAGCTACCTTGAGCACGTTGACCGCATGCGGGACACAGTCATCCTGCACCTCAAGCGTAAGCTCGTCATGCACCTGACATACGATGTCAGTACGGGTGTCAATACGCTCCGCTACTCGCAGCATGGCGAGCTTCATGACATCGGCCGCGCTGCCCTGAATCACAGCGTTGAACGCTTGCCGTTCCGACCCAAAACGTGCATACATATTACCACTATTGGCGATATCTGGCAAGTAGCGCCGGTGCCCCATGAGGGTGCGGACATAGCCTAGACCCTCTGAGGCAGCCCGAGCACGTGCGGCCTGAAGTACCTGCTTCCGTAGCAGGGGCACCTCAGGATAGGCTTTCTCGTAGAGCTGGATAAACTCTAGAGCCTCATCCTCAGAGACCCCGATGGTCTTTGCTAGCTTCTTAGGGCCCGCCCCGTAGACATAGGCAAAGTTGATGGTTTTGGCCTGATTACGGTCGCAGCCCACGAGGTTCGCGGTCTTTTGGTGGATGTCTTCGTTGTTGATGTAGGCATCTCGTAAGGCACCAGGTCCCGCGAAGTGTGCCATCACCCGGAGTTCAATCTGACTGAAATCCGCAGCCACGAAGCTGTATCCATCGGCAGGTATAAAACAACTCTTGACGCGGCGCCCCAGTTCAGAACGCACGGGTATCTGCATGAGGTTAGGACTGGCCATGGAAATCCGCCCAGTGGCCGTGCCATGCTGTAGGATGCTGGGTCGCAAGCGACAATCTTTATATTGCACCGCCTTCTCAAGCAAACTATGCGTGTATGTGTTGAGGTTCTTCGATAGCTCCTGGCACTCTTGCCGAATCTTGGCGAGCCTGTGCCCCAGGGAGTTCTCAGGAAGAGACAGCAGAACTGTTTTTACTGCCTCCTTGTCCGTGCTTAGTCCGGTCTTAGTCTTAGCGATGTTCTTACTGGGCCAGGTCCCGAGCTTATATAGCTCCTGAATCTGCTTGGGGGAGCTCATGCTATAGGGGCACATACCGGCCCACTGGGATTGCAGGGCCTGCACCCGTGCTTCAAGGTCCACGCGTAGTGTGGTTAGGCCATCAAGCGAGAGGCGCATCCCCTTCCGCTCCATGGCGTAGTACAGGGGCAGGATACGCATCTCAAAGGCAAAGGGGTCCTTGACCCAATCTACGGTGCCAAAGGTCAGCCCCAGCTTGAGAGCGTAGTAGGCATCGGCACAGGCATACTCATAGCCCTCCTCTGGGTCTACCTTGTCCCAGGTCCGGCCCTTAGTAACGTCTTTGAAACTAGGGAGGTCAACTTGGAAATGTTCCTTGACTAGCCCCTTGAGACCATAGCGCCCCTTGGCATCCCCCTTCTGCAGGAGCCACATCAGGAGCATGGAGTCCTGCATGTGCTTGGGGCGCCAGCCGCTAGCCCAATGTTCATGCTTCCAGTTGTGTGCCCACACAGGTCCCTGGGGATTGGACAGGGGCCGCCGCTGTGCCTTCCAGCCGTGCTCATGGCCTAGGGGTAGGTAGTAGCAAATGCCATCCTGAAAGGCGAAGCTAGCCCCAGTAAGCTCCGCATCGGTCATGCGCAACATCTTGGCACCTACCTGTACAGGACCATGGGACTCAGTATCAAATCCGATAGCCTCGGTAGTAGTTCGAAGGCGGTGCAGGAGGTCGCCATACCTGCCGTCACTGTCTATTAGCATTGGACGCATGGGTGCTAGGCTCATGTTTCCCTCCAAATAGCCTCAAGGAACATGGACTCTGCTACACTGGGGGCTAGTCCCTCGGGTCTTTGGTATACAGTCGGAGCCACTCCGCCCGGAAGATG
>CXWL01005656.1_pt1 | contig 41594 bp, 38 predicted proteins | sample 590931 | NCBI WGS metagenome assembly CXWL01 (sample SAMEA3498368, study PRJEB10139) | groundwater metagenome | biome: water well; material: biofilm material | place: Germany | collected 2015-04-27 | reverse complement strand
CTGTTGCCCGAACTCAATGCACGCATCGAACGCGCGCCGCGGCTGCTCGCCGGACGGCTCGCCGCCTCGCTCGACAAGGCGGCCGAATTCGCGCATGAAACCGCCAGCTCGAAGAACGAAGCCCACGCCCGGCAGGCGGCGACCGGCCTGTATTACGCCTGCGCGGCGGCGCTGCTGGTCGACGAGGGCACGCGGCTCGGCGCGCAGGACGGCGGGAAGGGGGATGCCCGCCGGCAACTGCTGGCCTTCCTCGCGTATGTGCACCGCCTTGCGCCGCGCGATCCGCTGCGCCGCGTTACCACCGGATTCGAGGCCGAGCTCGCCGAAGCCCTGCTTTCTGAAACACCCGTTGCGCCGGACGCCGCCGAGCGTATCCTGACGCGCCTTGCCTGACGGATTCCCCATGCCCGGCCCACTTTCGCACATCCGCGTCCTCGACCTGTCGCGCGTCCTTGCCGGCCCCTGGGCGGCGCAGAACCTCGCGGACCTCGGCGCCGAGGTGATCAAGATCGAGCGCCCGGGCGCGGGCGACGACACGCGCGGCTGGGGACCGCCGTTCTTGAAGGACGCGGAGGGCAAGGACACCTCGGAGGCCGCCTACTTCCTCTCCGTCAACCGCAACAAGAAGTCGGTCACGCTCGACCTCTCCAGGCCCGAAGGCCAGGAGATCGCAAGGGAGCTCGCGCTCAAGTCGCAGGTGCTGATCGAGAACTACAAGGTCGGCAACCTGAAGCGCTACGGCCTGGATTACGAATCCCTCAGGAAGGACAACCCCGGGCTGATCTACTGCTCCGTCACCGGCTTCGGCCAGGACGGACCGTATGCGCCGCGCCCGGGCTACGATTTCATCTTCCAGGGCATGGGCGGGCTCATGTCGATCACGGGAGAGCGCGACGGGCAGCCGGGCGCCGGGCCGCAGAAGGTCGGCATCGCCATCACCGACGTCCTCACCGGAATGTATGCGAGCGTGGCGATCCTCGCCGCCATCACCCACCGGGAACGCACGGGCGAAGGCCAGTACATCGACGCGGCGCTGCTCGACACCATCGTCGCCTTCAACGCCAACCAGATCGTGTCGTACTTTGCCTCAGGCAACATTCCGACGCGCTACGGCAACGCCCATGCCAACGTCGTACCCTACGAGGTGTTCGCGACGTCCGACGGCCACATCATCCTTGCGGTGGGCAACGACAGCCAGTTCGCCAGCTTCTGCAGCGCCGCCGGTCGCGCGGAGCTCGCGCAGGATGCGCGCTTCAAGTCCAATTCCGCGCGCATCAACAATCGCGATTCGCTCATCCCGCTGGTGCGCGACATCATGCGCGCGCGGACAAAGGCCGAGTGGATCCGGGCCCTGGAGGCGGCGAGCGTGCCCTGCGGCCCGATCAACAACATGAAGGAAGTGTTCGAGGATCCCCAGGTGCAGCACCGCAAGCTGCGCGTGGACATTCCCCATCCGCTTGGCGGCGTCGCTCCCGTGGTCGCCAGCCCGCTGCGCCTATCGAAGACCCCGGTCGAGTACCGGCACGCGCCGCCGACACTGGGCCAGCACAACGAGGAAGTACTCAAGGACCTGCTGGGCAAGTCGGACGCCGACATCGCGCGCCTGAAAGCCGGCAAGGTCGTCTAGCCATGCGCGTATTGCTTGTCGATCCCATCGACGCTTCGGGAGTGAACCTGCTGCGGACGAAGGCAGAGGTGGTCGCGTGCAGGGAGGCCTCCTTCGACGGTATTCGCAGCGAAGCACGCGATGCCGACGCCGTGATCACGCGCAGCCGCCTGCCGGACGATATTTTCGAAACCGCGCCCCGGCTGCGCGCGGCGATGATCCACGGCACCGGCATGGACCTTGTTCCGCTCGCCTCCGCCACCGAGCACGGCGTCGCGGTGTCGCGTATCCCCGGCGGCAACGCGCAATCCGTCGCGGAGTACTGCGTCATGGCGATGCTGACGCTCGCCAGGAATTTCCCGGAGATCCATTCCTCGATTCGCCTGAAGCCCTGGGACGAAACCCGCTCCCTGGGCGCCAAGGCGCACGAGATCGCCGCCATGACAGTCGGCATCGTCGGCCTGGGCGAGATCGGCAAGCGAGTCGCGAAGGCTTGCCGCCAGGGCTTCGGCATGAACGTGCTCGGCAACCAGCGACGGATGAATCAACTGGGGCCCGATGCCCAACCTGCGACCCTCGACGAGATCCTCGGGAGCTCAGACTTTATCGTGATCACCTGCCCGCTCACGCCCGAGACGCACCACCTGTTCAATCGGGACCGGATTTCCAGGATGAAGAGTTCCGCTTGGCTCATCAATGTCGGCCGTGGCGCGGTGATCGACGAAAAGGCGCTCATCGAGGCCTTGCGCGGCATGAGCATCGCCGGCGCAATGCTCGATGTCTACGAGCACTACCGGCTGGATCCCGGTCATCCCCTGCTCTCTCTCGACAACGCGGTGCTGACTCCGCACTTGGCCGGCATGACGCAGGAATCGCGCAAGCGCATGGGCACCATCGCCGCGGAGGAGACCCTGCGCATGTTGGCGGGCGAGCGACCGCTCAATTTCGTGAATCCGGAAGTCTGGAACAGGTTCAATGAACGCAGATCTCAAGATCGTTGAAATAAAGGCCTACCCCACCTCGTTCCCGGTACCGCCGGAGAACCGCGTGGCGCTTGGTATTGGCACTGCCATCAAGCGCGACGCCGTGGTGGTGAAGGTCACGACCGCGGGAGGCCTGGTGGGCTGGGGCGAATCGCACCACGGACGCGCGCATACGGCCGTCGCCAAGCTCATCGAAACCACGCTTACCCAGCTGGTCAAGGGCATGGACGCCGGCGATGTCGTCGGCGTCTGGAAGAAAATCTATGACAAGCAGCTAGCCAGCCACGGCATGGGCGCGGGAACCTGCCTGGCGATGAGCGGCATTGATTGCGCGCTCTGGGACATTCGCGGCAAGGCCGCGGGGATGCCGCTCTACAAGCTCATGGGAGGCTCAAGAAAGGCTGTGCCCGCCTACGCAGGTGGCGTTTCGCTGGGTTACCAGGAACCCTCCAAGCTCATTCAGGAGCTGAACGTTTCGATTTCCCAGGGATATAAAGCCGTAAAGCTGCGTGTTGGCGATTCCCCCAAGCGCGACCTGGAACGTATCGCTGCCGTGCGCAAGGCCTGCGGCGACGGCCTGGTGATCCTGACTGATGCCAACATCGGTTACAGCGTCGAAGACGTCCGGCAGGTCATGCCGGGCATGGACGAACTGAACGTCGCGTGGCTCGAGGAACCTTTTCCGGCCCACGACTACCGCAGCTACCGGCTGGCGCGCGGATTCGGCCGCACCCCGCTCGCCGCGGGCGAGAATCACTACACCCGCTTCGAGTTCAACCGGGTGATCGAGGACGGCGCCATTGCCATCCTGCAGCCGGACCTGTCCAAGACCGGCGGCATCACCGAAGCATTGCGCATCGCGGCCATGGCCTCGGCCTACAAGCTGCCGATCCACCCGCACAGCTCGATGACCGGCCTGAACCATGCCGCCTCCATCCATTTCCTCGCCGCCATCGACAACGGGGGCTATTTCGAAGGAGATGTATCCAAAGCCAACAAGTTCCGCGATGATCTGGTTTCGAAGCCCTACGAGGTGGACAAGGACGGCAACGTCTGGCCGCTGGAGGGGCCCGGGCTCGGATTGGAAGTGAACGAGGAGTTCCTTTTGAAGCATCCCCCAATTGAAGGACCTGGATACATATGAGAATTCTTGCGCTTTTATTCCTCGGGATTTTTTCCTTAAACAGCCAAGGACAAAATTACCCCAACAAGCCCATTCGCTGGGTCGTGCCCTACACCGGCGGCGGCATCACCGACGTGGTAACGCGGGTGGTGACGCAGAAGATGCAGGCGTCGATGGGCCAGCCCATCGTGGTCGAGAACAAGCCCGGCGCCAATTCCATCATCGGGGCGGACATCGTCGCCAAGTCGGCGCCGGACGGCTACAGCATCGTCACGGTGATCGCGGCGCATGCGGCCAACGTCACGCTTTACCAGGGCAAGCTGCCGTTCGAGCCGGTGAAGGGCTTCGTGCCGTTCTCGCTGGCCGCGATCGCGCCGCTGATCCTCACTACCAACAACAATTTCCCCGCCAGGGACGTGAAGGAGCTGATCGCCTATGCCAAGGCGAATCCCGGCAAGATGAATTTCGGCTCGTCGGGCATCGGTGCCGCCGCGCACCTGACCACGGAACTTCTCAAGCAGACGGCGGGCATCGACATGGTGCACGTGCCTTTCAAGGGAACTGCGCCGGCACTGCTCGCGCTGCAGGGGAACGACATCCAGATCCTTGTGGACGTGCCCAGCACGCTGATGCCGCACGTGCGCGGCGGCAAAATCAAGGCGCTCGCCATGTTCTCCGGCAAGCGCGTCGCCGGCGCGACCGAAGTGCCGACCATGGGCGAAGCCGGCGGCCCGCCGCTGGAAGCCGCAACCTGGGTCATGTTCCTCGCGCCCGCCGGCACGCCGCCGGCGGTCATCGCGCGGCTGTCGCAGGAGGCGCACGCGGCGGTCAACGACGCCGAGATCAAGAAGCGTTTCAGCGACATCGGCATCGAGCCGGTCGGCGGCACGCCGGAGCAGACCTCGAAATTCCTCAACGATGAAATCGCCAAGTGGTCGAAGGTCATCACCACCGCGGGCGTGAAGGCCGAATAGTGAAAGCCGACGAAACCCACGCGGAGTTGAGGGACGCAGTCCGCGCGCTGTGCATCACCTTCGACTCGGCCTACTGGCAGAAGGTCGACGAAGCGCGCGCCTATCCCGAGGCTTTCGTCGAGGCGCTCACCAAGGCCGGCTGGATGTCCGCCCTCATTCCCGAAGAGCACGGCGGGTCGGGCCTGTCCCTCACCGAAGCCTCGGTGATCATGGAAGAGATCACCCGCTCGGGCGGCAACGCCGGCTGCTGCCACGGCCAGATGTACAACATGAACACCCTGCTGCGGAACGGCTCGGACGCGCAGAAGAAGAAGTACCTGCCGAAGATTGCCAGCGGCGAGCTGCGCCTGCAATCCATGGGCGTCACCGAGCCGACGGCCGGCACCGACACCACCAGCATCAAGACCGTGGCCGTGAAGAAAGGCGACCGTTACGTGGTCAACGGCCAGAAAGTCTGGACATCGCGCCTGCAGCATTCCGAGCTCATGATCCTGCTCGCGCGCACCACGCCGCTGGACAAGGTCAAGAAGAAGTCGGACGGCATGACGATTTTCCTCGTCGACACCAAGAGCAAGGGCCTGACGGTCAAGCCGATCCGCAACATGGTGAACCACGAGACCAACGAGGTGTTCATCGACAACCTCGAGGTGCCGGTGGAGAACATGATCGGCGAGGAAGGCAAGGGCTTCAAGTACATCCTCGACGGCCTGAACGCCGAGCGCATCCTCATCGCCTCGGAATGCATCGGCGATGGCTACTGGTTCGTCGACAAGGCCGCGAAGTACGCCAGGGACCGCGTCGTGTTCGGCCGGCCGATCGGCCAGAACCAGGGCATCCAGTTCCCGATTGCCGAGTCCTACATGGAGATCGAGGCCGCCAACCTGATGCGCTACAAGGCCGCCGCCCTGTTCGACCAGAAAAAGCACTGCGGCGCCGAAGCCAACATGGCCAAGCACCTCTGCGCCAAGGCCTCCTGGGAGGCGGCTAACGTCTGCATCCAGACCTACGGCGGCTTCGGCTTCGCCGCGGAGTACGACGTCGAGCGCAAGTTCAGGGAATCGCGCCTCTACCTCGTGGCGCCGATCTCGACCAACCTGATCCTGTCCTACGTCGCAGAGCACGTGCTCGGCCTGCCGCGCTCGTTCTAGCCAGCCAGACCGTCGTTCCCGCTCAGGCGCTCACGTCGCTTCGGGCAGACATGCTCCTTCGCGCCACTGAGCGGCCTACAAACATGCAAATGACATACGTAGGAAAGGCAACGAACGGTAGCGCCAACCACCAAACGGAATGTTCGTCTGTACTGATGCATTGCCTGTCAGTCAGCCCCACGAGCGAACAGGCATGGACCACGATGGCAGTAAGTCCGAACGACAGGAAAGCTCCGGCCATGACAGACAAGACAAGAAACAGAAATGCGGCGCCAACAGCACCTGGACCAGTCACCAAGCGGCCAAGGTAGTAGGAAGCTATCAGTCCCGCAAGAGTAACGATTGCCACGTACAGATAGATGTTCACTGGCAGCGCTTAACCTTGATTGGCCAGAACAACGGCTGGATAACAGAGTTCATCGCTTGTTAGGGACGGCGTTAGAGCGGCTTCTTGAGGTAGTTGCCGATTTCGCCGACCACGCCGCGGCGGAAGGTCAGCACGCAGATCACGAAAATCACGCCCTGGACGATGGTCACCCAGGCGCCGAGCTGCGCGAGGTAGGTTTCGAGCGAGATGATGATGAATGCGCCGACCACGGGGCCGAACACGGTGCCAAGGCCGCCGAGCAGCGTCATCAGGACCACCTCTCCCGACATGCTCCAGTGAACATCCGTAAGAGAGGCAAGCTGGAACACCAGCGCCTTGGTCGCGCCGGCGAGGCCGGCAAGCGTCCCGGAAAGGACGTAGGCCAGCAGCTTGTAGCGATTGACGTCGTAGCCGAGCGACAGCGCGCGCTGCTCGTTCTCGCGAATCGCCTTCAGCACCTGCCCGAAGGGAGAATGAATGACGCGGTAGATGAGCAGGAAGCCGCCCATGAAGATCACGAACACCAGGCCGTACATGGCCCAGACGTTCGACAGGTTGAGCACGCCGAACAAGGTACCGCGCGGCACGGCCTGGATGCCGTCTTCGCCATGGGTAAACGGCGCCTGCAGGTAGTAGAAGTAGATCATCTGCGCCAGCGCCAGCGTGACCATGGCGAAGTAGATGCCCTGCCGGCGGATCGCCAGCATTCCGGTCACCAGGCTGAGGAGCGCGGCCATCGCGGTGCCGAACAGGATCGCGAACTCCGGCGGAAACCCCCACACCTTGGCCGCGTGCGCACAGGCGTATCCCGCGGTACCGAGGAACATGGCGTGCCCGAACGACAGCAGGCCGCCGAAGCCGATCAGCAGGTTGAAGGCGCAGGCGAAAAGCGCGAAGCACATCGCTTTCATCAGGAACACCGGGTACAGCACCAGCGGCGCCAGCAGGAAGAACGCCACCATCACTCCAAGCGCGACTTTCTGAGAGCGCGGCATTACTTTGGCGCTCCGAACAGGCCGGCGGGCTTGATCATCAGCACGATCGCCATGATCACGAAGATCACGGTGTTCGAGGCCTCCGGGTAGAACACCTTGGTCAGGCCTTCGATGATGCCGAGGCCGAATCCGGTGAGGATCGAACCGAGGATGGAACCCATGCCGCCAATCACGACGACCGCGAACACGACAATGATCAGGTCGGCGCCCATCTGCGGACTGACCTGGTAGATCGGGGCCGCCATCACGCCGGCCAGCGCCGCCAGTGCCACGCCGAAGCCATAGGTAAGCGTGATCATGCGCGGCACGTTGACGCCAAAAGCCTGCACCAGCGCCGGGTTCTCGGTCGCGGCGCGCAGGTAAGAGCCCAGCTTCGTCTTCTCTATGACAAACCAGGTCGCGATGCAGACCATTAGCGAAGCGATGATGACCCAGCCGCGGTAGTTCGGCAGGAACATGAAACCCAGGTTGCGCCCGCCGGTGAGTTCGGACGGCATCGCATACGGCAGCCCGGAGGTGCCGTATTCATTGCGGAACAGGCCCTGGATGATCAGCGCCAGGCCGAAGGTGAGCAGCAGTCCGTAGAGGTGGTCGAGTTTGTACAGCTTCGAGAGCATCAGGCGCTCGATGATGATGCCGGTGGCGCCCACCACGAGCGGCACGATCGCCAGTGCCCACCAGTAGCCCAGCCCGGCCTTGTTGGCGAGCAGGTAGGCCACGAAGGCGCCCATCATGTACTGGGCGCCGTGCGTGAAGTTGATGATGTTGAGCAGACCGAAGATCACGGCGAGCCCGAGCGAAAGCAGCGCGTAGAACGACCCGTTGATCAAACCGATCAACAACTGGCCGAACAGCGCTTGCGTCGGGACGCCGAAGATCTCGGTCATATGTTCAACTCAACAGTTCCAGCTACATCTTGCAACCGCCGTCGGCTTCGGGGCGGAACGCCTCGTTCGCCGGGATGGTCGCGCGCACCTTGTAGTAGTCGTACGGTCCCTTCGACTCCGAGGGCTTCTTCACTTCCACCAGGTAGGCCGGGTGTAGCTTGCGGCCGTCCTTGCGGATGGTGCCCTTGCCGAACAGCGGGTCGTCGGTCGGCATGGCCTTCATCTGGTTGATGACCTTGCTGCCGTCGTCCGTCTTCGACGCCTCGACCGCCTTCAGGTAGTGCGTCACCGCCGAATACACGCCGGCCTGCACCATGGTCGGATACTTGCCCTTGGACTGCGCGACGAAGCGCTTGGTCCAGTCGCGCGTCTGCGCGTTCAGGTCCCAGTAGAAGGTTTCCGTGAAGATCAGGCCCTGCGCGGTGTTCAGACCCAGGCCATGGATGTCCGAGAGGAACACCAGCATGCCCGCCAGGCTCTGGCCGCCCTTGACGATGCCGAACTCGGCCGCCTGCTTGATCGAGTTGGTGGTGTCGCCGCCGGCATTTGCCAGGCCAACGATCTTGGCCTTCGAAGCCTGCGCCTGCAGCAGGAACGAGGAAAAGTCCTGAGCGTTCAGCGGATGCCGCACCTTGCCCAGCACCTTGCCGTTGCCCTTGAGCACCACCGCCTCGGTATCGCGTTCCAGCGCGTGGCCGAACGCATAGTCCGCCGTCAGGAAGAACCAGGAATCGCCGCCGGTCTTGACGATCGCGCTGCCCGTGCCGTTGGCCAGCATCCAGGTGTCGTAGGTCCAGTGGATGGTGTTCGGCGAGCAGGCCTTGCCGGTGAGGTCGGAAGTCGCGGCGCCCGAAACCAGGAATGCCTTGCCCTTCTTCCGGGTGATCTCGTTCACCGCCAGCGCCACCGACGAGGTCGGCACGTCGAAGATCGCGTCCACCTTGTCCACGTCATACCACTGGTTGGCGATCTGCGAGCCGACGTCGGGCTTGTTCTGGTGGTCGGCGAACAGCACCTCCACCTTCATGCCCTTCTTGGCGGCGCCGAAGTCCTCGATAGCCATGCGCGCGGCGATCACCGAGCCCGGGCCCGCGATATCGGCGTAGAGGCTCGACATGTCGTTCATGACGCCGATCTTGATGACGCCGTCGGACACTTGGGCGTTGGCCGTGCCGGCCATTGCAGCAATTGCGGCCGCGAGAATCGTTTGCTTGAGTTTCATTGCGTGTTTCTCCTGTGGAAAATGGATGCTGCTATACACCTAGGTATTCGTGCAGCTTGTCCATGTTGGCGTCAAGCTGCGCGTTCGGAATCATGTCCACCACCCTGCCGCTTTCCATCACGTAGTGCCGGTCGGCGACGGTCGCCGCGAAGCGGAAGTTCTGCTCCACCAGCAGGATCGTGAAGCCCTCCGACTTGAGACGCGCGATGGTGCGGCCGATCTGCTGCACGATCACCGGCGCAAGACCCTCGGTGGGCTCGTCCAGCAGCAGGAACTTGGCGCCGGTGCGCAGGATGCGGCCGATGGCCAGCATCTGCTGCTCGCCGCCCGAGAGCTTCGTCCCCTGGCTCTTCAGGCGCTCCTTCAGGTTCGGAAACAGCTCGTAGATCCTCTCCAGCGAGAGGCCGCCGGCGGCCACTTCGGGCGGCAGCAGCAAATTTTCCTCGACGTTCAGGCTGGCGAAGATGCCGCGTTCCTCCGGGCAGATGGCGATGCCGAGGTTGGCAATCCTGTTGGATCTCAGGTTCGATATTTCTCCGCCCTGGAAGCGAATGGATCCTTCTCGGCGCTCCACCATGCCCATGATCGACTTCAGCGTGGTGGTCTTGCCCGCGCCGTTGCGCCCGAGCAGCGTCACCACCTCGCCGCCGTGCACTTCGAAATCGACGCCATGCAGGATGTGCGATTCCCCGTACCAGGCATTCAGCCCCTTGGCCGACAGCAGCGAGGTGTATGGCTCAGCCATGTCCCGCCCCGAGATAGGCCTGGATCACTTCCGGGTTCGCCGACACGGTCTTGTAGTCGCCTTCGGCGAGGATCTCTCCCCGCTGCAGCACCGTGATGCGGTCCGACAGGTGCTCCACCACCGACAGGTTGTGTTCCACCATCAGCACGGTGCGATTGACGGCCGCCTTCTTGATCAACGCCGAGATGCGGTCGACGTCCTGGTGCGCCATGCCCGCGGTGGGCTCGTCCAGCAGCATCATTTCCGGGTCGAGCGCGAGTGTGGTGGCGATCTCGAGCGCGCGCTTGCGCCCGTAGGGCAGTTCCACGGCGGCCGTGGCCGCGAATTCAGTCAGGCCCACAGCTTCGATCAGCTCGCGCGCCTTGGCATTCAATTCCTCCAGCACGCTTTCGGAGCGCCAGAAGTCGAAGGACGCGCCGCGCTTGCGCTGCAGCGCGATGCGCACGTTCTCAATCACCGTGAGGTGCGGGAACACGGCCGAGATCTGGAACGAGCGCACCAGGCCCATGCGCGCGATGCTGGCCGGGCTGGAGCCGGTGATCTCCTTGCCGTTGTAGAGGATCTGGCCGCGCGTCGGCTCGAGGAAATGCGTGAGCAGGTTGAAGCAGGTCGTCTTGCCGGCGCCGTTGGGGCCGATCAAGGCATGGATGCTGCCGCGACGCACGGACAGGGACACGTTCTGGACCGCAACGAAGCCCTTGAACTCCTTGGTGAGCCCCCTGGTTTCGAGGATGACGTCGTCGGACATGGAGAGCAAATTTTACTAGGCGAATACCCTCAGCGCCGCCGGCAGGAGATCGATTTCGAGCCGGTTCGCTCCCTGGAACGCGATTTCGCCGTCGGCCTCGACAAGCAGCGGAACTTCCGATTCGATCGTCGCCCGTTGCGCGCGCACCATTCGGAGGCGCGGGTCGCCGGCGTGCGAGCCGCGCATGATCTTTGGCACCAGCTGCAGGATCTCCAGCCGACCGACCGCGTCAACCAGCAACAGATCCAGCAGGCCGTCCTCCGGCCGCGGCGATGCACCGGTAATCTGCTGCCGCCTGTTCTGCGATAGAGAAGCCCTCGCCGTATCGAGACGTGAACGCCTCGTCGAATTCGATCTTCGCTTCCTCGAGTTTTTTCCGGACCGCGGGCCAGGACCGCCCCGCGCGCCCGCGCCCGGCCGAAGGATTGACGATGACGAGGACTTCCTTCAAGCGCCCTTGACGACGCCCTGCGACTGGAGCCGAGCGATCTCTCCCTCGACATAACCCAGGCTGCGCAGGATCTCCAGCGTGTGCTGGCCGTGCGCCGGCGGATCGAAGTTCGGCTGCGCCGGCTCGTCGGCGAACTTGATCGGCGGCCCGAGGTGGTCCCAGCCGCGCGCGTCCTTCAGCACCATGCCGCGCGCCTTGAAGTGCGGATCCTCCAGCGCTTCGGGCAGGGTCTTCATCGGCGCGAACGCCACGTCGCGACCCTTGAACCATTCGATCCATTGCGCCTTGGTTTTTCTTCTGAATTCATCTTTCAGGAAGGCACGAACAGGTTCCTGGCCTGCTCCCGGCTGCAGCTCGCACAATGGCACGAGGTCCTCGCGCCCCAGCGGACCAAGCAGATTCTTCGCGAACTTGAGTTCCTGCCCCGCGAGCACGATGAAATCGCCGTCCCTGGTTTCGTAGATGTTGTAAAGCGCATTGCCGCCCAGCGCCCGCTCTTCCTTCAGTACCGGCTGGCGGCGTTCGGTCATGGCGACGCCCATGTTGTTCGGCAGGCAGGCGAGCAGGCTGTCGGCCATCGCCATGTCGAGGTAGTCGCCGCGCCCGGTCTCCTTGCGCCGGTAAAGCGCCATCAGGACGCCCGACAGCGTCATCATCGAGGCCAGCATGTCGGCGCTGGCGATGGCCGGGAGCGCCGGCTTGCCGTCGCTGCCGCGGTTGAGGGAAAGGACGCCGGTCATGGCTTCGGTGGCGAGGTCGTGCGCGGCCATGTCGCGATACGGTCCCGTCTGCCCGAACGCCGCGATGGAGGCGTAGATGATGCGCGGCGCGCGCGCCGAAACCTGCTTGTAGCCGATCCCCAGCCGATCGACAACGCCGGGACGGAACGCCTCGACCAGTACGTCGGACTTTTCCGCCAGCCGCATCAGCACCTCGACGCCCGCGGAATCCTTGAGGTTCAGCGTGAGGCTCTTCTTGCCGCGGTGCGTGTTGGCGAAGTAGACGCTGACGCCATCGCGGTTCGCGCCGATGTGCCGGTTCGGCTCGCCTTCGTGCAGCGATTCGACCTTGATCACCTCGGCACCGTGGTCCGCCATGAACAGCGTCATGAGCGGTCCCGGCAGGAACAGCGACAGGTCGAGGACGCGCAACCCCTCGAGCTTCACCCCTTGGTCCAGTCCGGCGGGCGCTTCTCGATGAAGGCCGCCATGCCTTCCTTGCCTTCCGCGTGCGCGAAGCTCGCTGAAATCACCTCGCTGGCGAGCGCGTAGGCGTGCGGCAGGTCCATGTCCATCTGCCGGTAGAAACCGCGCTTGCCCGCGGCCACCGTGCCGGGCGGCTTCGAAGCGAGCGTCCTTGCCAGCGCCAACGTCGCCTCGTCCAATTCGTCCGCGGCGACCACGCGGTTTACCAGCCCCCATTCGAGCGCCCGCTGCGCGCCGATCGGCTCACCGGTGAGCAGCATTTCCATCGCGTGCTTGCGCTGCAGGTTGCGGCCGACGGCGACGCCGGGCGTCGAGCAGAAGAATCCCCACGTGACGCCGGAGGTGACGAACTTCGCCGTGTCCACCGCCACGGCCAGGTCGCACTGCGCCACCAGCTGGCAGCCGGCAGCCGCGGCCGCGCCCTGCACCTTCGCGATCACGGGTTGCGGCAGGTTCTGGATCGTCATCATCATCCGGCTGCACTGCGCGAACAGCGCGGCAATCTTCGGTTGCTCGCGCAGCTCCCGGATTTCCTTCAGGTCATGCCCAGCGCAAAACCCCTTGCCCATGGCGGCGAGAATCACCACGCGAATGCTGGTATTCGCTTCAATTTCCTCAAAAGCATTCTGCAATGAGGTCAGCATTTCGCCCGTCAGCAGATTCATTTGCGCCGGACGGTTCAAGGTCAGCGTGGCAATGCCGTCGCGCTCGTCTCGCAGCAAGACCGGATCAGGTGTCGATGGCATGGGCGGACTTCGCCTTCTCGCGCAGCACGAACTTCTGGATCTTGCCGGTCGAGGTCTTCGGCACCTCGCCGAACACCACCGCTCTCGGCGCCTTGAACTTCGCCAGGTGCGTGCGGCAGAAGTCGATGATCTCCTTTTCCGACACCTTCGCATCTGCCTTCAATTCAACAAATGCGCACGGGGTTTCCCCCCATTTCGCGTCCGGCATGGCGACCACGGCCGCCGCGACCACCGCTGGATGGCGGTAGAGCACGTCCTCCACCTCGATCGACGAAATGTTCTCGCCGCCCGAAATGATCACGTCCTTGGAGCGGTCCTTGATCTTGACGTAGCCATCCGGATACATCACCGCCAGGTCGCCGGAATGGAACCAGCCGCCCGCGAAGGCCTTCTGCGTCGCCGACGGGTTCTTCAGGTAGCCCTTCATGGTGATGTTGCCGCGGAACATGATCTCGCCCATGGTCTCGCCGTCGGCCGGCACCGGCTGCAGGGTCTCCGGGTCCAGCACTGCCAGGCCCTCCTCCATCAGGTAGCGCACGCCCTGGCGGCCGTTCAGGCGTGTGCGCTCGCCGATGTCGAGCGCCTGCCATTCCTCGTGCTTGGCGCAGACCGTCGCCGGTCCGTAGACCTCGGTCAGCCCGTAGACGTGGGTGATATCGAAGCCCATCTTCTCCATGCCCTCGATCATCGCCGCCGGCGGCGCCGCGGCGGCCACCATGCCCTTCACCTGGTGCGTGATGCCCTGCTTCATCTCGTCCGGCGCGTTGATCAGCGTCGAGTGCACGATCGGCGCGCCGCAATAATGGGTCACGCGATGCTCTTTAATCAGCTTGAAAATCAAACCGGCATCGACCTTCCGCAGGCAGACATTCGTTCCAGCGTTCGCCGCCATGGTCCACGGGAAGCACCAGCCGTTGCAATGGAACATCGGCAGCGTCCACAGGTACACCGCGTGGTGCGGCATGCCCCAGGTGACGATGTTGCAGACCGCGTTCATGTAGGCGCCGCGATGGTGGTAGACCACGCCCTTCGGGTCGCCCGTGGTGCCGGAAGTGTAATTCAGCGAGATGGCGTTCCATTCGTCCGTGGGCGGCCGCCAGTCGTACGCCGGGTCGCCTTCGGCAAGGAATTGTTCGTAGGTCTTGCCGCCCAGCCGCTCCCCGGCGCCGCCGTACTCGGAATCGTCGACATCGATGACTTCCGGCTTCGCCTTCAGCTTCGCCAGCGCGGCCCTCGCCGTCGGCGAGAACTCGCGGTCCGTGATCAGCACCTTCGCGCCGCCATGCTCCAGCATGAACGCGATCGCCTCGGCATCCAGGCGCGTATTGAGCGACAGCAGCACTCCGCCCGTCATCGGCACGCCGAAATGGGCCTCGTACATCTCCGGCGTGTTCGCGAGCATCACCGCGACCGAATCGCCCACGCCAACGCCGCGCCGCGACAGCGCCGATGCCAATCGGCGGCAGCGCGCGTACGTCTCCTGCCACGTGTAGCGCCGCGCGCCATGAATCACCGCAACCTGCTTCGGATAAATGGCCGCCGTGCGTTCGATGAACCCCAGTGGCGTCAGCGGCGCATGATTCGCCGCATTTCTGTCGAGCCCCGTCTCGAAGGGATTGGTCTTCGCGTTCATGGTGGCGAAAGTATATCGCCACAGCTGGCGTCAGCCCATCCGCGGCAACGAATCCACCGGACTGCGCACGCCACCGCCACCGACCTTGAGCACGTGCGTATAGATCATGGTCGTACTGACGTCGGAATGCCCAAGCAATTCCTGCACGGTGCGAATGTCGTAACCCGACTGCAGAAGGTGCGTCGCAAAGGAATGACGCAGCGTGTGCGGCGTGGCCGGCTTGTTCACGCCGACACGTTCGACGGCACGCTTGAACGCGCGCTGGAAGGTCTGATCGTACATGTGGTGCCTGCGCACCACACCCGAGCGCGGATCGACAGAATGATCCGCCTGCGGAAACACCCAGAACCATGTCCACGACGCGCCTGCACGGGGATACTTGCGATCCAACGCGCCCGGCATCGACACACCTCCGCGCCCGGCCGCACCGTCGGCGGACCACAGCACCCGGGCCCGCGCCAACTGTTCGCGCACGGCGGGCACCAGCGTCAGGGGCAGCATGACGGCGCGATCCTTGCCGCCCTTGCCGGCGCGAATCACGATGCTGCGCTGCTCGAAGTCAACGTCCTTCACGCGCAACTGCAAGCCCTCGGCAATCCGCATCCCCGTGCCGTACAGCAACTGGGCGAACAGACGATGCTCCCCCCGCAACAGCGTGAGAATGCGCGTCACCTCGTCGACCGACAGGACCACCGGCAATCGCGGCTCGCGACGCGGCCGGCCGATCGCCTCCATCCACGGCAAATTCAGGCCCAGCACCTTCTGATACAGAAACAACAAGGACGACAGCGCCTGCCGATGCGTGGACACCGCCACATTGCGCTCGTTGGCCAGCCAGGACAGATATGCCTCTACCTCCGGCCCGCCCATCTCGCTGGGGTGCCGGCGGCCATGGAAGAAAATGAACGCGCGTATCCAGTGGACGTAAGCATCCTCCGTCCGTATGCTGTAGTGCAGGTAGCGGATGCGTTCACGCACTTGGTCCAACAGGCGGACAGAGCGCAACGGCGGCAAGGGAGCGGCCGGTTTTACCGAACGAATTGGAATGCCGTTTTTCACGATTTGTTATTACTGTATGGATATACAGTATATGACCAAGGAATCCAGCAAGCAAGCGGACATCCAGCCTTTCATGGTCGCCAGGATAGGGCGCACTCGGCCATGCTACGCAGCAAACCTGCGCCCGACATTAAGTTAGGTGCCTACCGCGCCGATGCCCACTAACGCAGGCAGCTTGCTGAATATCATGAAGGTCAGGCTTGAGACGAAGCGAGCAGTTCCATCTGCGCTCGCTGCCTTTCAAATGTTGATCGACAAACTTTTGGCCTTGGATCCTGCGGAGGCTGTAGAAGTGCAGGTCGTATCCCCGCAGCCGTTGCACGCAAGATACGTCCGAGTATCAACCGGCGAGGTTCTGGCGGAGCTGCATGAGTAACGAGGCACCTAACCGCCGGCTGGTGAGCGACAATTTTCGCGTGGCGCTACGCTTCACGCGCATTGCGCCACACCCGGGACGTTAGAACGCTATGGAATGGATGACGCTCTTACAGATCTATGGCGGCGCCATCGCAATGGTCGTAATTAGCATCGCCTACTTTGCGGCAGATCGAAGCGGCTCGCCATTCGCATTGCGGGCATTGTCGTCGGCACACGGGTTTGTAGCTGCCCTCCTGTTTGCAGGCGCCGTCGTCATTGGGATCGCAGGAGCAACTCGTCCGGCTTATGCACTGCCCTTTCAGCTACTGCATATGGTGCCGGCAATTCTGGTTGGTTTGTCTCTCATTTTGTACCGAGGCCCGAAACTGCTCCATGTTCTTCAGGTTCCGAACGTGATTGCAATGCTTTGGTCCGTGTTCATTGGCACTATGGCGGTGACGGGTGATTGGTTATAGCGTTCTAACCTGTAGCTGCTGCGGACGGGCCGCGAGCGGTCAGCGCTGTGCAACGACCATCGCTGCGGCCCGCGGCAGAGCACCACGTTAGAAGCCACTAGATGCAGCCTCTCGTATCCCGCAATCTGTGCATTCGACCGTTTCGGAAGAGCGATGGTCCGGCATTCGTGGCGGCCGCACTCGAATCGCTTTCGAGCGTCGGCGTTTGGATGGCTTGGTGTCATGAGCGCCTTGCGCTTAAGGATGCCGAGGCATGGTTCCATGCTTGCGATCAGAACTTGGCATCGCGTAGCGCATACGACTTGGGAGCATTTGCAGCGGACGGGGAGCAGCTATTGGGCGGAATTGCAATCAATCAGCTCAATGGACGCCAGAACTTCGGGAACATCGGTTACTGGGTACGGCAGTCCTGTCAGCGCCAGGGAATTGCAACGCGCGCGGCTCAGGCAATCGCCGATTACGGGTTTGGGCAGCTCAAACTCACGCGCTTGGAAATCGTGGCACCAGAGAAGAACGTACCAAGCCGCCGCGTTGCTGAGAAAGTGGGAGCGGTTTTCGAGTGCATTGCACGCAATCGCGTTATGGTTCACGGTAAACCCCAATCGGCTGCAATCTACTCATTGGTACCCGAGCAATGTGGCTTCTAACCTCAAGGTGGTGCCGACGGGCAGCCAGCACCACGCACGTGCGAATGCCAGCGCCGGCCCGCGGCACACCAAGACGTTAGAGCGCAATGCTCCATTTCTCGATGGCAGTTCTGCTAGTGCTCGGAATCTGTATGTCCGCCGAGGCGGAAGGACCAAAGGTGCTTTCGGTTAATTGGGCTCCTTTCATTACTTCCGAGACTGGAAAGGTTGGCTGGATCGACGAAGAGAACGTTATTTTCAATATCGGCGGTAGCAGCACTCAACTTGGGACTGACTGTTGGCCGGCTGAAAAGGCCGCGCAATGCAACCAACTGCAGTCCATTCAGGTGTGGAATGTTCGGCAAAATCGCGTCACTGTACTCATTGAGCAGGTCGTACTCTGGTGTGTATCCCGCGGTCGAATGACGTACGCGAAGAACAGACAATTATTCACTCAAGAATTTGGTAAGAAAGTTGAACCGACCGGCCTGGAGGCCGGAAACACTTACAGCTGGGACGACTGCATTCCGTCTCCCCCGAAAAGCTGGGTCAATAAGGATGGCCTAACTATTATCGAGCCTAGGAATTTTGCGCAGTTCTACGAATTCAAGGCAGCGCACTTCTCGGCGACGCGCTTCGGATTTCCACGGACAAGGTTGACTTGGCGATTTCTGGATGGCAGGGAGGAGCATGAGTTTCTCCCGGACGGTCCATGGAATTGGAGCGACCGGCTTTGGGAAAGTTACTATCCGGCGAAGGTGGGAACAATTGCCGTAGATCGGCCGCGCAGCTACTTCATCGGCCCGGCAGGGTACGATGAATTTTTGCCCGGTATGGGTGTCGTTTCTGTCGTTGGCATATCTCCGTCAGGATGCCAAGCGGCCTTCTTTGGCGCAAAGTCTGACGCCGTCACCAAGAAAATCGAGGTCCGGCTCTATGCGACGCGCGTCTGCTAGGCAGTTACTTCGGTGGAATCATAACGATCGACACAGTTCACAACTATTGCGAATGACCGTGCGCTCTAACCGCCGGTTGTTGCGCGACGCTTGCGAGTCGGCGCTAGATCGCGCCTCCTACAGCGCGCCAAAACCGGGACGTTGGGCGCTTCTCTCAACGTCGTTTCAAGACCAACTGAGCTTCCTTCATCTCTTCGGCTGAGACATCTCGAATGTGTTGGTGGAAACTCCAGAGGTGACCCTCGTTGTCCTTGACCTCATATCTGCGATCTCCCCAGAACTGATCAGACGGTGCGGACACGATCTGAGCCCCGTTTGTTTTCGCCTGCGCGTAATGATCATCGATTGCATCAACGTATACGATCAGAGCTTGCGTCGACCCACCAAGCGTCTTTGGACTGGCAATACCATGAGCACCCTCGTGACCCACCATGATGCGGCTATCAAGCACGTCTAGTTCTGTAAGTATCACCCGCTCATTCGCATCGGTTATTCGCCCTTCGACGCGCTCAGAGAAGCCAAAAGCTGCCTGGAGGAAGCGAATCGCCTCAGCGACGTCTCTGTAGGCCAGCCTAGCGAAGATTCGAGGTGCACCAATCGGGGGGTTGTGTACCATGACCTAGGTTCCAAATTTGGAGATGTAACATCAATGTTATCCCTTGGAACCACCGGGCATCTAATTACCAAATATGTTCCGGTACATGGGTAAGACTTATGTGGAATTGGAGTTGACCCGGTTTCGTGGACACATTTCAATGTAGGGATTGAAGGAGGTTCACGATGCCCCGTAGTCGAGCAGCATACCCGCCGGAGTTTCGGCAGAAGATGGTCGAGTTGGTGCAAGCCGGTCGTAGTCCAGAGGAGCTGGAGAAGGAGTTTGAGCCGACGGCCCAGACGATTCGAAATTGGATTGCCAAGTCCGAAGGCCCCCGTGGTAAGCGCCCGCCGTTGCTGACGAGCGCCGAGCGCGAGGAACTGAGCCAGCTGCGCAAGGAAAATCGCAAGCTCAAGCTTGAGCGCGAAATCCTGTCAAAGGCCACGGCCTGGTTTGCACGGGAGGCCGGTACGACGCCCCGCAGGTCTTCGGGTTCGTAGCGGCGCACCAGGTCCTGTTTCCAGTGAGAACGATGTGCCGCGTGTTTGGTGTCTCCCCGAGCGGTTTTTACGCATGGAATTCGCGTGGGCTGTCGGCACGTGCGATTCGCGATGCCGAGATCACGGCCCGGATCCGGATGTTCCATGCGCGATCGAAAGGTGCCTACGGTGCGCCCAATATCCACGAGGATCTGCGCGACGTAGGTATCCGGGTGGGCTGCAAGCGCGTTGCCCGGCTGATGCGGGTCGATGGCCTGAAGGGCGTGTGTCGCAGGAAGTGGGTGACGACCACGGTGCGCGATGCTGATGCCACGCCTGCGGCCGATCTGGTGGAACGGCAATTCGTGGCTGACGCCCCGAACCGGCTGTGGGTAGCTGACATCACCTACATTCCGACCTGGGCGGGGTTCCTGTACCTGGCGGTGGTGCTCGATGCCTTCAGCCGCAAGATCGTGGGCTGGGCGATGGCCGAGCACCTGAGGACCGAACTGGTGCTCGCGGCGCTCAACATGGCGCTCGGGCAGCGGCGGGCAACAGGTGTTGTGCATCACTCGGACCACGGCACGCAGTACACCTCGATTGCCTTCGGTCTTCGCTGTAAAGAGGCCAAGGTCCGGCCTTCGATGGGAACGGTGGGTGATGCCTACGACAACGCGATGGCGGAGAGCTTCTTCGCGACGCTGGAATGTGAGCTGCTGGCACGCCGGCGTTTCCAGACGAAGGCCGAGGCGCGCATGGCGATCTTCGAGTTCATCGAAGGCTGGTACAACCCGACGCGGCGGCACTCGAGTCTTGGCAGAATCTCGCCAGTCGAGTTCGAACGGCGTCATTCAATGCACAATGAGAGCGCGGTTACCCACAGGCCCGCGCGCTCGGTGGCGTATCAGGCGCCCGCGCACGGGCCTGTGGATAACCGCTTGTGACCCAAGCGGCAAACCGTCCACGGAAACGGGTCAACTCCAAATCCACCGCGCCCAACAATGCAGTGCAACGGACCCGCTGGGTGTTCACGCCTTTTGCTGTACGCAAAAAGCGCGCCCACCCATCGCGCCGCTGACTGCTGGCGTTGGGCGAAGAATCGAGGACGTTGATTACAGCGAGGTGCAGAGAAGTCAGTGATACTGATTCGTTATCGTATCGATACTCTCGCACTCAACATTGGCGGTGGGAAAAACATCGCGGGCATTTCTAGTTCAGAGAGAGGCTCTAATCAAGTCGGCAAGATCGCCGCGTACTACCTGCGCTCACGGTTCCAGCCACTGTCAAATCCTAGGCGCGTGATGGTTCATTGGTGTAACTCAATCGCTGGGGCTTCGTCGCCTCTGTCCAAGGGTCTGTTTCCTGCAAGGAAATCGTACCGGCGCCACTCGCCAAGGTTACGGGTACAACGTGTGAAGGCTCATTCCAGTTCTCAAAGCTCTGGTCGTCGTTCGCAGCTACCTTGTCTTCTGTTTCCTGAGGTAGCATTCCCAGAATCGAGCGCGCCAAAGAGCAGTGTGTCCAAGTCATCCAGGTCTCAGTTCATTCCCACGTTCAATCGGCTTGGTTCCTTCTGCGGCTTGGCAGCGCAGTTGCTCCAATTCGGATTGCACCCGTTTGTGTTTTCCTTGGTCGCGCTGTTCTTCAAGCATCTTCGCCCAACAATGCAGTGCATCGGACCCGCTGGGTGTTCACACCTTTTGCCGGAGGCAAAAGCTGCGCCCACCCATCGGGCCGCTGACCGCAGGCGTTATGCGTGATGACCTCCTCGGCGTATTGCGATGAAGTTTGAATGGGATCCGAAGAAAGCAGAGGACAACGAACGAAAGCACGGCATTTCATTTGATGAGGCCGCTTCCGTCTTCCTAGACGCCCTTGCCGTATCAGGCTTCGACCCCGATCATTCGGTTGGCGAGAACCGGTTCATCACCTTTGGACATTCCAGCCTTGGCCGCGCACTTGTAGTCCACCACACTCACCGACCCGGTACTATTCGCATTTTCAGCGCACGCCGCATGACGCGCGGCGAGAGGAAACTATATGAAGAAGGCTAAAGACGAGATGCGGCCCGAGTACAAGCGCTCGGATTTTGCACGGTTGGAACGCGGCAAGTTCTACGCGGAGGTCGCGAAAGGCACCACCGTCGTACTCCTTTCGCCAAAGAACGCAAAGGCTTTCCCTACTTCGCAAGCGGTCAACGATGCGTTGGCAGAGTTGCGCACATTCAGCAAGCAGACATCACGCATCACCCGGCGCTCAGCGCGGACGCGCGCAAAGGCGGCGCGCGCCGGCTAGCTCCACGTTATGCGTCTGACTAGCTTCGCGCTGCTTTGCGTGCTCTCCGCCGGGGTGGCGGTCTATGCCGTCGTCGCTTATGGTTTCACGCCGCTTGGGTCGTTGGTTCACCCCGACATGCGTGCGGTGTTCGAGGCTCATCGAATCGGGATTTATTCGCATGTCTTTGGGTCAGCTCTCGCCTTGGGCATCGGCCCGCTTCAGTTCTGGACCCGACTTCGGACCACCCATCTCTCACTGCATCGCTGGCTCGGACGTACATACCTCGGGGTCGGGGTCCTGGTCGGAGGGGCATCGGGCCTGTACATGGCCTTCCACGCCTTCGGTGGCCTCATCGCTCAACTGGGCTTTGCTTGCTTGGCGCTCGCTTGGCTCTATACCGGCGCTCGAGCCTATGTTGCCATTCGGGCTGGAGACGTGGCCGCTCATCGGTGTTGGATGGTTCGCAATTTCAGCCTCACATTTGCGGCAGTCACGCTCCGCATATACTTACCCGCGGCTATGGTGGCGGGAAGCGAGTTCCAGGTCGCGTATGCAGCGATTGCCTGGCTTTGCTGGGTCCCGAACCTTGTTGCTGCAGAGTTGCTGTTCAACAAGACGCATGGCCTGCGGCAGCAGCGGACGCGGGCAAGCGGCATGGCCACTCGCCTGCACCGCTGAGCCGCGTCGTTGAGGCCTCGCGAAACCATCGAACGGAGCGCACCCATGTTCATCGATGTCCCTGGCGCCAAGCTCTTCGCGATCCGGAGCGGTCCTGCGCGCGGAACCGCGATCCTTGCCATCGGCGGGTGGATCGGGAGTTCCGAGCTGTGGTTGGGTCCGCTGGCCGACCTGAGCGACGCGTACGTGACAGTTACCTACGACCACCGTGGATCGGGGCTGTCGCTCTGCGACACGGACTCGATCACGTTCGCAAATCTTGTCGCCGACGCGCTGGCCGTTCTCGAGGCCTACGGCATAGACCGCTGCGTGCTTGCAGCCGAGTCGGCGGGCGCACAGACCGCCTTGGCCGTCGCCGCGCGCTTCCCGGACAAGGTATCTCATCTGGTCATCGTTGACGGCATGTACTCACGCGGCATTGCCGTAGACAAAGACCCGTTCCTCCAAGGCCTGCGGTCGGCCTATCCCGCGACCATCGAGCGCTTTGTCCAGCTTTGCATCCCCGAAGCCGATGCGGAGCACGTCAAGGCGTGGGGACGCAAGATCCTGGCGCGCGCTGAAGCGAGCGCAGCCATTGCGCTGCGAATCGTAGGCTCCACGACCGATATCACTCCAGACCTAAAGAAAGTGATCCAACCTGTTCTCGTGCTTCACGGTGACATGGACAAAATTGTTCCGCTCGAGTCCGCGAAGGCTCTGGCGGCGTTGCTACCTGACTGCGAGCTGCGGCTTTTGGAGGGTTGCGGGCACGTGCCGACTCTTACGCGACCGGAAAGGGTTGCCGATGCAATGCGCGAGTTCCTGCGACGAAGAGAGGCCTAACGGCGACATGCAGCCGACGCGCATGAAGCCGCGCGCGGCTGACGCCGGACGTTGTGCCTACAGGGCGAGCGGACGGGCAGCCAGCGCAGCGAAATCTTCAAACCCTATCGCTGCCCGCCGTTCACCAAGACACTGGAGCGTACTGGCCGCATTTCTTGCAGGATTTACGCTCTCCTCGCCCGCGGCGGAGCGGCTGGTCACCGACTCGTTCGAAATCACCATCGACGTTCGTTGCGAGGAAGGCGTGGTCAGCTGCGACAAGGTGATTTTTCGCAGTACCGACCGCAAGTCCGGCAGGAAGCTGCGGCTGGTCGGCGAGGACCTGCATACCCGCTGCGCCGACGGCGTCACGCCCTGCCGCTTCCTCGGCCACATCTTCCGGCACGGAAAGCGCAACTACATCGTCTGGGAAAACGGTACGTTCGACATCCGGCAGGGAAGCAAGGTGCTGCTGCAGGAACAGGGCACCTGGAAGGACGCGTCCGGCGAACCGCCTCGGCACATCGCACCGCAATAGAGACAATGCCGGCCATTAGAGGGTACGCTACCGATACGCATGAACATCGACTCCATCGAACAACTGCGCACCTTGTATCCCGCGCCCACGGAGCGCGCGGTGCGGAAGCAGCTTGCGGCACTGGACGTGCATTGCCGCCGCTTCATCGAGCTCTCGCCCTTCGTCGTCCTCGCGAGCAGCAGCAGCGGCGGCGCCATGGACGCCTCGCCCCGGGGCGGCGCGCCAGGATTCGTCAAGGCGCCCGACGAGCGGACGCTGCTGATCCCGGACGCACCGGGCAACAACCGGCTCGATACGCTGGAGAACATTATTGGCACCGGAAAGGTCGGTTTGTTCTTCATGATCCCGGGAATCGACGAGACCTTGCGGGTGAACGGCACCGCCCGCCTTTCGTCCGACGCGGAGCATCTCGGCCGATTCAGCGGCGAGAAGCGGGTCCCGAAGCTGGTCATCGCGGTCGCGGTGGCGGAGGCCTACCTGCACTGCGCCAAGGCGCTGATGCGCTCGAACTTGTGGAAGGTTTCATCCCAGGTGGAGCGTTCGTCCTTGCCCACGATGGGACAGATGATCAACAGCCAGACCGGCATCGAAACTCCAGCGGAGACCCAGGATGACATGCGCAAACGCTATGCAGCCGACCTTTAGGACGCTATTCCTCCCCTTCCTGCTTGCTGTCGCGGCCGCCCAGCCTGCGCTCGCGCAAGGGGACTACCCCAGCAAGCCGATCCGCCTGATCACGCCGGCCGCGCAGGGCGGGACGACGGACATCCTGGCGCGGGTGTTCGGCGCGCGCATGTCGGAGATCTTCAAGCAGCAGGTGCTGGTGGACAACCGCGCGAGCGCCTCGGGCGTGATCGCGGGCGACATCACCGCAAAGGCGGACCCGGACGGCCATACCCTGCTGCTCGCCTATCACCAGCACACGGTGAACGCGGCGCTCAACTCGAAGCTGCCCTACCACCCGGTCAACAACTTCACCCCGATCACGCACCTGACAACCGCCGGCTTCATGCTCGTCGTGCATCCATCGCAGCCGCCGAAAACGCTGGCGGAGTTCATCGACTGGGCGCGCAAGCACCCCGGGCCCCTGAACTTCGGTTCCGCCGGCATCGGCAGCGGCGGGCACCTCGCGGGGGAACTGTTCAAGCAGCTCTCGGGCGCCAAGGCGGAGCACATTCCCTACAAGGGCTCCGGCCCGGCGCTGGCTGCGCTGCTCGCCAACGAATATCACTTCAACTTCGCGGGCCTGCAGCCGGCGCAGGCGCAGGTTCGCGCCGGCAAGCTGCGCGGCATCGCGGTGACGACACCCAAACGCGTGGCGGCCATCGCCGACGTCCCGGCGGTCGCGGAGGCGCTGCCCGGCTTCGACGTGGTCGGCTGGTACGGCGTGATCGGCCCCCCTGGCATGCCCGCTGCGATCGTGAATCGCCTGCACGAGGTGCTGGTGCGGATCCTGAACACCCCGGACATCCGCGAGCGGATCATGGCCGACGGCTCGGAACCGGCCGGCATCGGCCCGGAGCCGTTCCGCCAGTTCATGCTCGCCGACCTCGCCAAGTGGGCGAAGGTGGTGAAGGAAAGCGGCGCAAAGCTGGATTAGAGGCGGCGCCAGAGGCTGCCGCCGCTGGCCTTGGCGGCCTTGTCGACGGCGTCGAGGATTTTCTCGTGCGCCGCGGCCTCCTCGTCCGTCGCGCGCAGGACGGTCAGTTTCTTCGCGTCCACCAGCGCCGCCGCGGCCTGCGCCGCCGAGGGCTGTTCCAGGTCCATCACCAGGCTTTCCTGGCCGCGCGTCAGGGCAAGGTAGACCTCGGCCAGCAGGCGCGCGTCCAGCAGTGCGCCATGCAGGGTGCGGTGCGAATTGTTGACCGCGTAGCGCTCGCACAGCGCGTCCAGGCCGTTGCGCTTTCCCGGATGCAGCTCGCGCGCCATGGCGAGCGTATCGACGATGCCGGCGGCGTAGTGGGACAGCTTCTTCATGCCCGCGAGGGACAGCTCCCGGTCGAGGAACTCGACGTCGAAGGGTGCGTTATGGATGATCAGCTCCGCGCCGCCGATGTAGTCCACGAACTGCGCCGCGATTTCCGGAAACTTCGGCTTGTCGGAGAGGAATGCCAGCGTCAGCCCGTGCACCTTGGCCGCGCCCTCGTCGATCTCGCGTTCGGGGTTGAGGTAGCTGTGGAACTGTCGCTCCGTGACATTGCGGCTGAGCAGCTCGATGCAGCCGATCTCGATCACGCGGTCTCCCATGCGCGCGCTCAAGCCCGTGGTTTCCGTGTCCAGGACGATCTGCCTAGAGGCCAACTTCGATCCCCTTGTTGGCGAGCGCGTCGGCGCGCTCGTTCTCGGGATGCCCGGCATGCCCCTTCACCCAATGCCATGCCACGTCGTGCCCGCGCGCGACCTCGTCCAGCCTCTTCCACAGGTCGACGTTCTTCACCGGCTTCTTGTCCGCTGTCATCCAGCCGCGCCGCTTCCAGCTGTGGATCCACTCGGAGATACCCTTCTGCACGTACTGGGAATCCGTGTAGACGCGCACCCTGGAGCGCTCCTTGAGCGACAGCAGGCCCTCGATCACCGCGGTGAGTTCCATGCGGTTGTTGGTGGTCTGCGCTTCGCCGCCGAACATCTCCGTTTCCCGGCCGCCGGCCTGCAGCAGCACGCCCCAGCCGCCGGGACCGGGATTGCCCTTGCAGGCGCCGTCGGCATAGATGACGACGGCGTGATCCGCCTCAGCCATTGTCATTGCGCCGCTGCGCGTTGCGCGTCGGATGGCCGTTGCGCTGCGGCACCGCGGCCAGCGCGCGCCTGCGCGCGCGCTCCTTGCGCCAGGCCGGCGCGATCAGGCGCATGCCATGCACCCGCTTCACGGCACGCACGACGTAGACGCCGCCCATGATCGGCCACCAGCGCGCGCCCGCCTTCTCCATGAAGGCGAAGCGCGACAGCCACAGAGGGTTCTCGAAGGGTGGCGCATAGCAGCCGAAGCGCCCGCCGTTCAGCTCGAAGCCGAGCAGGTGCAGCCAGTCCTTCAGCCGCAGGAGGCCGATGAAGCGTTCGTCCCACGGCGCGCCGCTGCCCTTTTTCGCGAACAGCTGCCGCATGCGCCAGAGGGAGAGCGGATTGAAACCGGAGATGACCAGCTGGCCCTCGGGGATCAGCACGCGCTCGGCTTCGCGCAGCACCAGGTGCGGATCGGCAGTCGATTCCAGTGCATGGGGCAGCGCTACCAGGTCCACGCTCTGGTTCGCGAGCGGCAGCTGCATCGGATCCGCGGCGAGCGCGGCGCCGTGTTCCAGGGCCAGCGTGAAGCGGAACGGGATGCGGTTGGCGCGCAGGAAATCGATGCCCGGCACGCCCGCCTGGACCGCGCGGTAGCCGAAAACATCTTCGGTCGCGTGGTCGAACTGCTTCATTTCCCAATCGAGGACATGCTGCCCGTGCGGCGTCGCAAACCACTCCGCGAGCCCGGGTCGCGCACCGCTATACTGGTGTGCGCCATTGGAAACAAAGGATTGTCGATCCATGCTTGAAATCGTTCCTCTACCAGCTCTTCAGGACAACTATATCTGGACGCTGCGCGACGGCAAGAATGCAGCTGTCGTGGACCCCGGTGAAGCCGCTCCCGTGAAGGAGTACCTCGCTCGCGAAGGACTCGCGCTCGTCGCCATCCTGGCCACGCATCACCATCCCGATCACGTCGGGGGCATCTCCGAGCTCGTGGCGATGAAGAAAGTCCCGGTGTTCGGTCCCAAGGGAGAGCCGATCCCGGAACTGGCGCATCCTGTTGGCCAGGGCGACAAGGTCGAGATTCCAGCGCTCCAGGCGGTCTTCTCCGTGCTCGACATACCGGGACACACGCGGGCACATGTTGCCTATTATGGCTTGGAATCGCTGTTCAGCGGCGACACGCTTTTCGCCTGCGGCTGCGGCCGGGTGTTCGAGGGCAGCGCGGCGCAGATGCTCGCTTCGCTCACGAAACTCGCGGCACTTCCGGACGAAACCAAGGTCTACTGTGGCCATGAGTACACCCTGGCCAATATCAAATTCGCGCGCGCGGTGGATCCGGAGAACCGCGTGCTCGCCGCGCGCGAAGAGCGGGCGCTGGCGCTGCGTGCGGCGGGCCGTCCGACGCTGCCCTCGACGCTGGGAGAAGAGCGCGCGACCAATCCCTTCCTGCGCTGCGGCGAGCCGGTGGTGGTCGAATCGGCCAACAAGTACCTCGGCTCGCGCATCGGCGACCCGGTGAGCGTGTTCGCCGCGATCAGGGAATGGAAAAATCGGTTCTAATGCGGGCTGTGCGAACCTTGACAGTACGGGCATCGGCCTGCGGGGCCCTGGTCCTGCTTGCGTCCTGCGCTTCACAGCCTCCGGAAAGCGATGCCGGCGTCGCGGCGCCAGCCCGCGTACCTGTCGATTCCCCGGTGACCGGATTTCGCGAAGCGCCGCCTGATCCGCGCGTCGCGCGGGGCCCCGGCGCAAACGCGGTTCCCCTGGATGCGAACCGGCTGCCCCCCTTCGAAGGCGCGCGCGAGGATGTCGGCAAGGCCGGGCGGCTGCCGCGCGTCGACCGCACCGTCCGGCAGGACGACGTCTGGCAGCGCATCCGCGACGGCTTCTCGATGCCGGACCTCGGCGGGACGCTGGTGGCGGAGAAAACCGCCTGGTACGTGCAGCGCCCCGAGTACCTGAAGCGCGTCTTCGAGCGCAGCCGCAGGTACCTCTTCCATATCGTCGAGGAGATCGAGAAGCGCGGCCTGCCGACGGAGCTCGCGCTCCTGCCCATGGTCGAGAGCTCGTTCAACCCGATGGCCTACTCCCGGGCCCATGCCTCAGGCCTCTGGCAGTTCATTCCCGGCACCGGCAAGCGCTACGACCTGGCGCAGAACTGGTGGTACGACGGCCGGCGCGACATCGTCGCATCGACCGCGGCGGCGCTCGACTACCTGAACGACGTCTACAAGATGCACGGCGACTGGCACCTGGCCCTCGCCTCCTACAACTGGGGCGAGAACGCGGTCGCCCGCGCGCTGGAAAAGAACCGCGCGGCCAGGCTGCCGCTCGACTACTCCAGCCTCACCATGCCGCTGGAAACGCGCCATTACGTGCCCAAGCTCCAGGCGCTGAAGAACATCATCGACAATCCTTCTGCATTCGGCATCGAGCTGGACCCGATCCCGAACCAGGCCTATTTCGCCTCCATCACCAAGACGCGCGACATCGACGTCCGGCTCGCCGCCAAGCTGGCGGAAATGCCGGTCGAGGAATTCATCGCGCTCAATCCCGGCTTCAGCCGGCCGGTGATCCGCGCCGAGCTCTCACCGCGCATCGTCCTGCCGGCGGACAGGGTCGAGATCTTCCACGCGAACCTGACCAGGTACGACGACAAGTCGCTGGTCTCCTGGCAGACCTACCAGCCGAAGAAGGGCGACACCCTGGATTCGATCGCCAGGAGGTTCGGCGTCGGCGTGGCGCAATTGAAGGAAGTCAACGGCATCGGCCCCCGCACGCGCGGGATGCCGGCGGCGCTTGTCGTGCCGACGGACGGATCGCGCGACCTGGGCAGGCTGCCCATCATGTACGCGCCGCCGATCGCAGTCACGGGGCCACGCAAATTCGTGCATACGGTGAAGGCGGGAGAAACGCTGCCGGGCATCGCCGGCCGATACCAGGTCAGGGTCGAGGACCTGCGCCGCTGGAACAAGATCGGGCGCCTGGCGCCAGGGCAGAAGCTGAATGTCCAAACCAGGGGCGTGCCGACGCGGGCCAAGCCTGCGAAGGGAAAGCCGCGCAACAAGGCTCAAACTATAATTTCACGTAAATCAAATAATTAAGGAGTATTAGTAAAGTAATTTGTTCGATCTTGCTGCGCTGCGGTAACCGTTCGGCCCCGGGATGCCTAGAATGAGGAGCCATGGGCCGGTTCCTGCGGAAGGGTGTGCTTTTCACTCTGCTTTTTGCAGGCGTCGCCACGCCCGCCGCGGCCGACCCGATCGTCATGTTCCTGCTGGGCATCGCCCGCGACATGATCATCGATCACGCCACCAAGCCGCGCGCCCCCGCACCGGTATACGTGCCGGACCCCGAGCGCGTCTACAAGGGCACGATTGTCGAGCCAGACCACATCCGGCGCCTGATCGACGACAGCTTCCCTTACCTCGGTGACGCGCAACGCAAGGAAATCTTCGAATCCCTGAATGCGGCGCTGGCGGACCCGAAGAACACCGCGGTACGCGGCGAAATGATCCAGTATTTTGTCGACAAAGCCCTCACCGTGCGCGCCGCGCGGATCAAGCTTGCGGAGCTTCCCTGGCGCGAAAAGGAACGGCTGGCGGGTGAATTCAGGAAGGAACTCGCCGCGCTCTCGCCCGAGGACCAGGCGCAGCTCGGCGCCCTGCTGCGCGGCGGCATGCTGCCGGTACCGACCGACCTGAATCAGCTGCTGCTGGCCGCCTTCGACTCGCCGCGGTAGAGGACGCAGCTGACGGTCCTGCTGCGCCCGAGCTGGATCTCCCCCGGGTAGGCCTCGCGGCATTCCGGCATCGCCTTCGGGCAACGCGGGTGGAAGTGGCAACCCGCCGGCGGATGCGCCGGCGAGGGTAATTCGCCCGACAGGCGGATGATTTCCCGTTTGCCCTGCACGGCCGGAACGGCCGACAACAGCGCCTGCGTGTAGGGATGCCTCGGGTCGCCGAGCACTTCGGCGGCCGTGCCGCGCTCCACGATCCGCCCCAGGTACATCACCGCCACCTCGTGCGCGAGGTACTCGACGATCGAGATATTGTGCGTGATGAACAGGTAGGCGATGTTCAGCCGGTCCTGCAGCGATTTCAGCAGGTTGAGGATCTGCGCCTGCACCGAGACGTCCAGCGCGCTGGTGGGCTCGTCGCAGACGATCATTCTCGGTTCCACGGCCAGCGCGCGCGCGATGGCGATGCGCTGGCGCTGGCCGCCGGAAAATTCGTGCGGATAGCGCGCCAGCGACTCCAGCGGCAATCCGACCTGCTCCAGCAGTTCCGCCATCCGGTACATGCGGTCCTTCTCGGTGCGCCCCACGCCCAGACTGCGCATCCCCTCCGAAAGAATGTCTGCGATCCGCATTCTCGGGTTGAGAGAGGCGTAAGGATCCTGGAAGATGATCTGCATCGCGCCGCGCCCCTTGCGCAGCGCTTCGCGCGACAAGGTCGAGAGATCCTTGCCGGCGAACACGACGCGCCCGGCGCTGGGGGGAATGAGCCGCAACAGCGCCTTACCTGCCGTGGTCTTGCCGCAGCCCGACTCGCCCACCAGGGCAAGCGTCCTGCCGGAGTGGATGGTGAGCGACACGCCATCCACCGCCTTCACGTGGCCAACAGTGCGCTTGAACAAGCCCTTTCGGATCGGAAAGTGCACCTTGAGGTCGTCGACCTGCGCGATCACGGGCATGGTCGCGACCGCCATCACGGTGCCCTCCTCCGCGTCCGCGGCTACCGGGACGATGGGAGGGGCTTTTCCCTGCTCGCGCAGGTGGCACCGCACCAGGCGATGCGCCTCCTCATCGCCCGGAATGCGGATCAGGCCCGGAACCTCGTGGCGGCAGCGCATGAAGGCGAACTCACAGCGCTCCACGAAGCGGCAGCCCTCGAAGGACGAAGTGAGCGACGGTACCTGGCCCGGAATGACCGACAGCTCTGCACCGCGCTTCTCAGGCGTCGGCAGGGCCTGGAACAGCTTCTGCGAATAGGGATGCTGGGGCGAGGCGAAGAATGCGTCGCGGTCCGCGACCTCGACGATCTCGCCCGCATACATGACGGCGACCCGCTGCGCCATCCGCGCGACGATCCCGAGGTCGTGGGTGATGAGCAGGATCGCCATCTGGCGCTCGGCCTGGAGCTTCGCCAGCAGGTCGAGGATCTGCGCCTGGATGGTCACGTCCAGGGCGGTCGTGGGCTCGTCCGCGATCAGCACCTCGGGTTCGGCGGCCAGCGCGCAGGCGATCATGACGCGCTGCTTCAGCCCGCCGGAGAGCTGGAACGGATACTCCTCGCTGCGCCGCGCGGCATCCGGAATGCCGACCGCGTCCAGCAGTTCCAGCGAACGCGCGCGAATCGCATCGCCGGACAGCGCGGTATGGCGTTCGATGACTTCCGTGATCTGCCGACCGACGGTAAGCACCGGATTGAGCGCCGTGGACGGTTCCTGGAAGATCATCGCCACGCGCCGCCCGCGCACCGCGCGCATGGCCGCTTCAGGCAGCGCGAGCAGGTCCTGGCCTCCCAGCAGCACCCGGCCATCGGCGATGCGGCCCGCTTCCGGCAGCAGGCGCATCAGCGAGAGCGCGGTCATCGACTTGCCGCTGCCGGATTCCCCGACGAGGGCGAAGCACTCCTCCTGGCGCAATTCGATATCGACGCCGTCGACGGCGCGCAGCTCGCCCCTTGGCGTGTCGAGGCTGGTCTTGAGATTCGCGACGGCCAGCACGGGATCGCTCACCTGTCCGGTCACATGCGCACCCGCGGATCAAAGCCGTCACGCACCGCATCGGCGAACAGGTTCGCGGCCAGCACCAGCGCAAACATGAAGACGAACGCGGTTGCCAGCGCCCACCAGACCATCGGTTCGCGCGCCATTTCCATGCGCGCGGAGTTGATCATGGTGCCGAAACTCGTGGTGGACGGATCCACGCCGACGCCGACGTACGAAAGCACCGCCTCGGCCAGTACCAGCCCCGAGAAGTCGAGCACCAGGGAAATGATCACGATATGCGCCACGTTCGGCAGGATGTGGCGCGTCAGGATGCGCGCGTTCGAGACGCCGAACGCATGTGCCGCCTGGATATACTCGAGTTCGGACAACTTGAGGGTTTCGCCACGCAGCAGGCGCGCGAGGCCGGTCCAGCCCACCATGCCGAGGATTGCGCACAGCATCAGCAGCCGGAAATCGGATCGTTGGGCGGTTGTCGGGAAAAGCGACGGGTTCGAATCGACGTAGACCTGCACCATGAGGACGGCGGCGGCGATCAGCAGCACGCCCGGGATGGAGTTGATCGTGGTGTAGACGTACTGCACGAGGTCGTCAATCCAGCCCTTGAAATACCCTGCCACGATTCCCGCCGCGATACCGAGGGGCAGAAGGACAAGTGTCGTCAGCGTGCCGATTACGAGGCTGGTGCGTATGCTCTTGAGCGCCTGATAGAGAATGTCCTGGCCGACCTTGTCGGTGCCCAGCACGTGGTAGCCGGTCGCGAGCACGGCCACAGGTCCCGCCAGCGCGAGCAGCGCCGCCAGCGCCGCGACCGCCGCGCCCCAGGGAATCTCCGGCCTGCGCTTGCGCAAGGCACGGCCCATCAGCCACGCCAGGCCGATCAATGGCAGTGATCCCGCGAGACCGAGGCCGACCTTAGCGGCGATGTCCGTGCCCCGCTGCGATTCATCCTTCAGGTGCGAGCCGCCGTGTCGCAGACGCGGGTAGTCCCGGATGGAGCGGCCATCGGGCATTTCCACCTGCTCTTTCTGGTAGAGCCGTGTCGCCAACGGCGCCGAGTAGGTCCGCTCGTTCCGGGTGCGCAGCAGTTCAAGCGCCGCATCCAACAAGGAGCGCACCTCCACCGCGTAGGCCACTGGCGCGGCCTGATCCTTCGCGGGAAGCGCCGGCCGGTAGTGCAGCGAATCGACCAGACCGACGGCGAGGTAGGCGGCTAGGAGCACCGCGGAGGCGACCGCGACGCGGCTGCGGAACACCCTTTTCCAGGGCAGAGCAAGATGGACGTGGCGTGAGCAGTACCAGGCGAAGGCGATCGCAGCCGCCAGCAGCAGCCAGACGAGCGCGTCCGTCCAGAGCAGGATCGGAAGGAAGCCCATCTAGCCGAACCTCACCCGCGGATCGACCAGCGTGTAGGAAATGTCCGTGAGCAGGAGTCCAACGATGTACAGCACGGACCCCATGAACACCATCGATCGCACGATCGCGAAGTCCTGTGCCTGGATGGCGTCGATGGTATAGCTGCCGAGTCCAGGGATGCCGAAGAATGACTCCGTGATCAGGCTACCCATGAAGAGCGAGGGAATCACGACGACCACTCCGGTCAGGATCGGGATCATGGCGTTCTTCAAGACGTGACGGAACATCACCACCGGTTCCGCCAGGCCTTTCGCGCGCGCGGTCCGCACGTAGTCCTTGCCGGTCTCTTCCAGGAATAGCGTGCGGTACCAGCGGCTTCCGGCGCCGATGCCGGAGACCACGCCGATCAGCACCGGGAGCAGCACGAATTTGGCGGCATCCAGCCCGCCGGCGTAGCCCGAGATGGGCACCAGGTGCCACAGCTTGGACACCATGTACTGCCCCGCGATGATGTAGAACAGCCCCGAGATCGACATCATGGCGACGCACAGCACGACCCCCCAGAAATCCAGGTAGGTGGCGCGGAAGAACGCCATGAGCAGCGCGAAGGTGATGTTCACCAGGAGTCCCAGGATGAACGCCGGAATGGCGAGCGCCAGGCTCGGCCCCATGCGCGTGCGTATTTCGTTGCCGATGCTGCGGTCGTCGTCCGAGCGGCCGAAATCGAAGGCGAACAGCCTGACCGACTTTTCGTAGAAGATCGTGCCCGTGAACTTGTCGGCGCCTTCGGCGGCGCCGTTCCACAGCAAAGGCTTATCGTAGCCACGCTCCGCCTTCCATTTCGCTATGGCCTCCGGCGTGACCCGCTTCTGGCCAAGCTGCATGCGCGCCATGTCGTCCGGCGTGTTGACCACGAAGAACAGAGCGAACGTGATCAGGTTGATTCCGATCAGGATCGGAATCGCGTAAAGAACGCGGCGGACGATGTAGGCCAGCATCATGCGGGCCTTGCCGCCAGGCGCTCGCGGCGCCGGTAGCTGCGGATCGCAGGGACGGTCGCCAGTCCCAGCAGTACAAGCACCATCGCCGCCGGCCACAGTACCGGGGCGTTCCATTCCCTGCGCATGGCGGCGCGCTTCTCGACATCGACGCGCACGTACTTAATGTTGTTACGCGCCATGTTGTTCGGCTTCCCGTTCACCATCCAGGCATGCGCGAGATCGTAGCTCTTGGGATGGTAACCCCACACCCACGGCGCGTCGCGACGCCCGATCTCCACCATCCGGTCTATCAGTTTCTGCCGCTCCGGCGAGTTCGGTATGTTCCTCATGCGTTGGAACAGTTCGTCGTACTCCGCATTGACGTAGTTGCTGGCGTTCTCGCCCTGCGTCTTCGCGCGCGACTGCGCGCCATGCAGCATGAACAGGAAGTTCTCCGGATCCGGATAGTCCGCGTTCCAGCCGAGAACGAAAAGCTGCTGGCTGCCCTTGCGGATCTTCTCCTGGAAACGGTTCCAGTCCGTGTCGCGGATCTCGAGCTGAATGGAAATCTTGGCGAACTGGCGTCGCCACCAGTCGAAGCGGGGCTTGTCCCCCGGCCCGCGGCCGACCGTGTCCAGGTACAGCACAAGGGGAGCGCCGGACTTCGCGTCTCTGCCGTCCGGGAAACCGGCCTCGGCGAGAAGCTTCCTCGCGGCCTCGATCGGGCGGCGCTCGGGCTTGCCGTTCTTCCATTCATGCGTGACGGGGTTGATGCCTTCCCGGCCTTCGCGCTGGCCGAAGATGCCCGGCGCCAGCGGGTCGTGCGCCACCAGGCCGCGGCCGTTGAGGAAAATCGAGATGTATTCCTCCCAGTCGTTCGCGACGGAAACCGCCTGCCGCAGCTTGCGGCTGCGCTCGGAAGAACCGCCGACTACGTTGTCCAGCCAGTTGAAGCCCAGATAGAGGATGGTCGTGTCCACCGAGGTGCGCAACTGCATGCCCTTCCTCTGCATCTCGTCCGTCAGGCCGACGTCACCCTCGATCGAGATCCGCACCGCCGTGTCGAAAGTGTCGTTCGGAATGGCAGAGGAGTCGAAATAGCCCTGCAGGAACTTGTTCCAGTACGGGATGCCCTCCTTCTCGCGCGTGTAGACCACGCGATCGACGAAAGGCATGGTCTTGCCGGCGTCGGCCAGCAGACCCGCCGCGGCGTCCCCTTGTTCGCCCAACGACGGATACGGCTCGCCACGAAAATTCGGATTGCGCTCGAGCACCATGCGCGCGTTCGGATTGTTCTCCTTCAGCATGTAGGCGCCCGTGCCGATAGGCCACCAGTCGAGCGTGAAGTTGCGCTGGGCCATGCCCTTCTGCTGAAAGAACCGGTCGGCCTCCCACGGCACCGGCGCGAAGAACGGCATCGCCAGCCAGTAGACGAACTGCGGATAGCTTCCCTTCAGCTTGATCCGGTAGGTGTGGTCGTCCACGCGCTCCACGCCCTCCAGCGGGTGCGCGCGCAAGTCCAGCCACTCGCCAGGCTTCGCGGCCGTCTTGAGGCGCGCCGAGAATTCCTTCAGTCCGACGATGTACTCGGACATCAGGCCGAAGATCGGCGTGTGCAGCTGCGGATGCGCCAGCCGCTTGATCTGGTAGATGTAGTCGTCGGAGGTGAGCTCGCGCGTACCCGACGGTAGGTCGTAAGGAGACTTCAGATTTTCTGCCCTGTTTCCTTCCAATTCAAGATTCAAGGGAACAAAGGCGGGATGCGGCTGGTAGCGGATGCCGGGCCGGATGCGGATGGTGTACTGCGTGAACTTGCCGCCTTCCAGCGGTTCCGCCTTGGGCACGTCGAGCGCGGTCAGCGGGATCAGCTCGTAAGGACGCTTCAGGTAGTGATACTGGAGCGGCGGCTCATAGACCTGCTGTATGAACCGCTGCTCATCCTCGGCGTAGGATTGCGCCGGATCGAGGTGCTTCGGCCGCTCGATGAACGCCGAATAAAGCACATTCGTGCCGCGGTCTGCTGCCGGATACGGGTCATTCCAGATTTCTCCGCATCCAGCCAGCAGGATCGCCAGGGAAAGAAGCGGCAACAGCAGCAGTCGCATGCCGGAAAGTATAATGCCCCGATGGCACTCCTCTCCGGAAAGAAGATCCTCGTCACCGGCCTGCTCAGCAACCGGTCCATCGCATACGGCATCGCGCGCGCCGCGCGCCGCGAGGGCGCAGACCTCGCCTTCACCTACGTCGGCGAGCGCTTCAAGGAGCGCGTGGCGGATCTGGCAAAGGACTTCGAGTCCAGCGCCGTCTTTCCCTGCGACGTGGCGAGCGACGAGCAGATTGCGGCCTTGTTCGCGTCGCTGGGCGCTCTCTGGGGCGGGCTGGACGGCCTGGTGCATGCCATCGGCTTCGCCCAGCGCGAAGCCATTTCCGGCGAACTGCTGGACGGCCTCTCGCGCGAGGCGTTCCGCGAAGCGCACGACATCTCGGCGTACAGCTTCCCGGCGCTGGCCAAGGCGGCGCTGCCGCTGATGGAAGGACGCAACGGCGCGCTGCTGACGCTCACCTACCTCGGCTCGGAGCGGGTCGTGCCGCACTACAACACGATGGGACTCGCCAAGGCGAGCCTGGAGGCATCGGTACGTTATCTGGCGGCGAACCTCGGGCCGAAAGGCATCCGCGTGAACGGCATCTCGGCGGGGCCGATCAAGACGCTGGCGGCGTCGGGCATTTCCGGATTCAGCCGGATACTGAAATTCGTCGAAGAGAATGCGCCCATGCGCCGGAACGTGACGATCGACCAGGTTGGCGATGCCTCCGTTTTCCTGCTATCGGACCTTTCCGCCGGCGTGACCGGGGAAATCATGATGGTAGACGGCGGCTTCAGCCGCGTCGTCGGGGGAATAGGCACCGCGCCGTAGGCGCGTCGTAAAGCCTACTTCTTCTCCAGATTCGAGCGGTTGATCTCGACTTTCGCGCGGGCGCGCAGGCTGGCGACGTAAGCGTCCAGTTGCTCGCTGCCGGTCTGGCGGTCGATGACCGCCAGTTCCTCGGCGCTCTGCGGGCCCGCCTTGAACTCGCCCGCGACGACCCTAGTCACGCGGTAGATCGCGTAGCCGCTGTCGCCCGATTCCATTCCGACGAGCGCCGGCAGCTTGGCGACATCCGCAGCCATCACCTTCCGCAATGCGGTCGCCGGCAGGCCCTGCATATCGCGCCGCGACACCAGCTTCGGCGCGCTCCACTTCAGGCCCGCATCGCCGCCCTTGGCCAGCAGCGCGAGCTTCTCCGCGCCTTCCTTCTGCGCCAGCGCGGCCGCGTCCCGCCGCACGATCCGGCGCTCGACCTCGGCGCGCACATCCGCCAGGGGCCGCTGCGCTTCCGGCTGGTGCTCCGCCACGCGCGCGGCCACCAGAACGCCCGGCGCGACTTCAACCGCGTCGGTATTGCGCCGCTGCTGGATCGAGTCAGGCGAGAATAGCGCGGCGATCAGCTTCGGATGCGCCAGCAGGCCGTGCTCGCTCGAGGGCAGGCCCGGGTCCTGGCGCTGGATCCAGCCGCTCGCGGCGAGCTTCAGCTTGTAGCGCTCTGCCGCCGGCTTCAGGCTGTCCGACTGCTCGTAGACCAGGTTGTTGAAGGCGTCGGCCGCTTCGGCGAACTTCTTCGCGCCCTTCTGCTTCGCGATCTCGGCGGCGAGGTCCTTCTTCACTTCGTCCAGGGAGGGCACCTTGCCGGCCTGGATCGCCGTCAGCCGCAGCACGTGGTAGCCGAATTCCGACTGGACCGGCCCGCCGATCTCGCCGCTCTTGAGCTGGAAAACCGCATCCTCCAGGCTTTTGCCCGCGAGCGCGCCCCTGGCGTTCATGCCCAGGTCGCCGCCATTTTCCGCCGAACCGGTGTCCAGCGAATGCTTCTTCGCCAGCGCGGCAAAGCGCTTCGGATCCTTGCGCGCTTCCTCGGCGACTTTCTGCGCCTCTTCCTTCGTCTTCACCAGGATGTGGCTCGCGCGGCGCTGCTCCGCGACCCCGAGCTGGCTGGCGAGCCTGTCGTAAGCCTCCTTCAGCTCCGCATCGGAGGGCGCCTCCGAGCGGCCCATTTCCTCGGCGGAAAGCACGAGATACTCCGCGCGCACCCGCTCCGGCACCTTGAATTCGGCGAGGTTCGACTCGAAGAAGGCCTTGACCGAGGCCTCGTCGGGCTTCACCCGGCCGGCAAACTGGTCCGCGGCGACAAGCGCTTCGGACACCTCGCGCTTCTCGTTCAGCAGCGCGACCATGCGCTCGGCCACCGCGCGGGACTGGAACGCGGATCCGCTGATCACGGCGGCCAGGCGCGCGGCGGGCGCCTCCACCCGCATTTGCGCGACATTGCCTTCGTCCGACATGCCGCGCGTGCGCAGGTACATCGAGTAGCGCTCGCTGGAGAACTTGCCGCCTTCCTGGAATTCGGGCGCGGCAAGGATGCTGGCAACCACTTCCTCCTTGGACATGACGAGGCGCGACTTGACCACCTCCCCCAGCACCAGGCGCTGGGAAATCACGCCATCGAGGATCGCCAGACGCATTTCCGGCGTGTCGAACTGCGCCGGGTCCGCGCCGCGGCCGAGCATGTCGCGCAGGCGATCCTGCTGCCGGCGCAACTCCTCGCCGAATTCGCGCTGCGTGACCGAGTAGCCGTCGACGTTGGCCACCTCCTGCGCGCCGCCCACGCTGCGGGTATAGGCCTCCAGCCCGAAGAACGCGAACGGGATCATCGCCAGACCGATGAAGATCTGGAGCCAGCGTTTATGTTTTGCTACGAAATCGAACATGGACTCAAGGAAGGCCCGCTCTGGGCCTGCTTTTCTGTAGTTGGCGGAGCGGACGGGACTCGAACCCGCGACCCCCGGCGTGACAGGCCGGTATTCTAACCAACTGAACTACCGCTCCGAATTAGCGATCTCTGGTGGGTGCTGACGGGATCGAACCGCCGACATTCGCCGTGTAAGAGCGACGCTCTACCAGCTGAGCTAAGCACCCCACGACGCTGGTGTCGTCCTGCTTAAAAGGGGCGCTAGTTTATTGCATCCTTCAGGGCTTTGCCAGCACGGAATTTCGGGGCTTTTGCAGCCGCGATGGTCAGTGCCTCGCCGGTGTGCGGATTGCGCCCGGAGCGCGCCTTGCGGTGGCTGACGTAGAAGGTGCCGAAACCGACCAGCGTCACCATTTCGCCCTTCTTGAGGCTGGATTTCACCGCCCCGACCAGGGCGTCCACCGCGCGCTCGGCGGCCGACTTGGAAACCTCCGCCGCCTGGGCGATCTGCTCGATCATGTCCGCCTTGTTCACGCACGCCTCCCGGAGTTCAATGCTTGACGGCGGCAGGAGAACCCGGCTTCTCCTCGGCCGCCGGCAGTGCCGCGGCCACGGGCGCCGCCGTCTCTGAAAGCGGCACCGGCCGGCGCTCGAGCGCGACCTCGAGCACCTTGTCGATCCATTTCACCGGGATGATTTCAAGCTTGTTCTTGACGTTGTCGGGGATCTCGACCAGGTCCTTCACGTTCTCTTCCGGAATCATCACGGTCTTGATGCCGCCCCGGTGCGCCGCCAGCAGCTTCTCTTTCAGGCCGCCGATCGCCAGCACTTCGCCGCGCAGGGTGATTTCGCCCGTCATCGCCACATCCGCGCGCACCGGAATGCCGGTGAGCACGGAAACCATCGCGGTGGCGATGCCGATGCCGGCGCTCGGGCCGTCCTTCGGCGTCGCGCCCTCGGGCAGGTGGATGTGCATGTCGTTCTTCTGGTAGAAATCCTCCTGAACGCCGAGCTTGCGCGAGCGGTTGCGAACCACCGACAGCGCCGCCTGGATGGACTCCTGCATGACCTCGCCGAGTTTGCCGGTGGTGATGGTCTTGCCCTTGCCGGGCATGGTCACCGTCTCGATCGTCAGCAACTCGCCGCCGACTTCGGTCCAGGCGAGTCCCGTTACCTGGCCGACCTGGTTCTTCTTTTCCGCCATGCCGAAGCTGTGCTTGCGCACCCCGAGGAACTTGTCGAGGTTACGCGGCGTGACAGTGATGCGCTTCGCCTTGCCCTCGTTCGACTGCTTTTCCGTCAGGAGCTGCTTCACCGCCTTGCGGCACACCTTGGAGATTTCCCGCTCCAGGCTGCGCACGCCGGCCTCGCGCGTGTAATAGCGCACGATGTCGCGCACGGCGGGTTCGGTCACCGAAACCTCGCCCTCCTTCAGGCCGTTGTTCTTGAATTGCTTCGGCAGCAGGTACTGCATCGCGATGCTGACCTTCTCGTCCTCGGTGTATCCCGACAGGCGGATCACTTCCATCCGGTCGAGCAGCGGCCCGGGGATATTGAGCGTGTTCGCCGTGGCGATGAACATCACTTCCGACAGGTCATACTCGACCTCGATGTAATGGTCCGTAAAGGTGTTGTTCTGCTCCGGATCCAGCACCTCGAGCAGCGCCGAGGAAGGATCGCCGCGCCAGTCCTGGCCGAGCTTGTCCACTTCGTCGAGCAGGAACAGCGGGTTCTTCACCCCGACCTTGCTCATGCTCTGCAGGATCTTGCCGGGCATGGAGCCGATGTAGGTGCGGCGATGGCCGCGCACTTCCGCCTCGTCGCGCACGCCGCCGAGCGACATGCGCACGAACTTGCGGTTGGTCGCCTTGGCGATGGACTGGCCGAGCGAGGTCTTGCCCACGCCGGGCGCGCCCACCAGGCACAGGATCGGCGCCTTCATCTTGTCGACGCGCGTCTGCACCGCCAGGTACTCGACGATGCGCTCCTTGACCTTCTCCAGGCCGTAGTGGTCCTCGTCGAGGATCGCCTGCGCCGCCTTGATGTCCTTGGAGATCTTCGACTTCTTGCGCCACGGCAGGTTGACCAGGGTCTCGATGTAGTTGCGCACCACCGTCGCCTCGGCCGACATCGGCGACATGAGCTTGAGTTTCTTCAGCTCGGATTCGGCCTTCTTGCGCGCATCCTTGGGCATGTGCGCTTTGCGCACGCGCTTTTCCATCTCCTCCAGGTCGGCGCCTTCCTCGCCCTCGCCGAGCTCCTTCTGGATCGCCTTGACCTGCTCGTTCAGGTAGTACTCGCGCTGGCTCTTCTCCATCTGGCGCTTGACGCGGCC
>CXWL01010416.1_pt1 | contig 41608 bp, 34 predicted proteins | sample 590931 | NCBI WGS metagenome assembly CXWL01 (sample SAMEA3498368, study PRJEB10139) | groundwater metagenome | biome: water well; material: biofilm material | place: Germany | collected 2015-04-27 | reverse complement strand
GCATGGCCAAACCTAACCCATTCCAGCCTCCGTAGCTGGCTTTCTGGCGCGCACACTCCTAGGATCCACCTTCGTCTGGGGCCCACCTCGCGAGCGACGCGTCGGCTCTTGCTCGTTGATCGAAGGGACCGCCGCATTCCAAACAGCTCATCCCCTTCCTCCTTCCGCGCGCTGGGACTGCTCTACTCTGCCCTGTTCCTGGCCTTCGGCGCCCACCTCCCGTACTGGCCGGCCTGGCTCGCGGCGCAGGGTCTCGGCCCCGGTGCCATCGGCAACTTGCTGGCCGCGGGCTTTCTCGCCCGGGTGCTGCTGCTGCCGGTGATCTCGGCCTATGCCGAGCGTCACGGCGACGTGCGGCCGGCGCTGCGCGCCATGGCAGGCAGCGCGCTCGTCGCCTTCGTCGCCCTGCTCTTCGTTCCCCGGCTGGCCGACGCGGGAGGCGCGATGGTGGCGCTGATCGCGCTGTCGATCGGGTCGAGCCTGCTGCTGTTGCCGCTGACGCCGCTCACCGACGGCCTGGCGGTCGACGTCGCCCGGACGGGTGCCGTCGACTACGCGCGGCTACGCCTCATCGGCTCGCTGTCGTTCATCGTTGCCAACCTGGCGGTCGGGCGCTTGGTCGTCGGGCTGGGACCGGGGGCGGTCCTGCTGTGGCTGATCGGGATGATGGTACTGGTCACCGCTGCCGGCTGGCTGCTGCCGGTGCCGCCATCGGCGCGGCCGCGGCCGCCGACCGCCGCTGCGGCAGCTGGCCGGTCGCGCCCGCACTGGCTGGCGACGATCCCGGCGGTCCTCGGCCGTCGTCATCTGCTGGCGGTGCTGGTGGCCGCCGCCTGCGTGCAGGCCAGTCATGCCATGTACTACAGCCTCGGCACCGTGCACTGGCAACACCAGGGCCTCGCCGCCGACCGCATCGGCGCGCTCTGGGCTTTCGCGGTGTCGTCGGAGGTGGTGCTGTTTGCCCGCGCCGACTGGCTGACGCGACGGCTGGCGCCGACGAGCCTGGTGGCGCTCGGGGCGGTGGCGGCGATCGTCCGCTGGACGGTGACCGCCTTCGACCCGCCGACCGCGGTGCTGTGGGGTATCCAGCTCCTGCACGCCTTCACGTTCGCCGCCACCCACCTCGGTGCCATGGGAACGATCGCCGCCGAAGCGCCGCCAGGTGCCACCGCCACCACGCAGGGCATCTACAGCGCGTTGTCGAGTGGCCTGGTGCTCGGCCTGGCCACGCTCGCCACCGGCGCGAGCTACGGTGCCTTTGGCGGGCGTGTCTACCTGCTGATGTCGCTGTTGGGAGCGCTGGGTCTCTTCGCGGTGGTGAGCGCCAGTCGCTCTCATCGACCCGTCTTGCCGCCCGAACCGGGTCGCGGCTACGCTAGCCCAGGAGCCTGAACCAGCCGCGGAACAGCCGCTTCACCCCTGGCGTCAGCTTGGTGCGCCGCCAGGCGTCGGCCGCCTTTTTGACCACCTCGCCCTGGGTCGGATAGGGGTGGATGGTGCCGGCAATGGTGTTCAGACCGACGCCGGCCGTCACCGCCAGGCAGAGCTCGCCGAGCATGTCCCCGGCGTGCTCGGCGACCAGCGTGGCGCCGAGGATACGGTCCTTGCCCTTGGCGACCTGCAGGCGCAGGAAGCCCTCGTCCTCACCGTCGAGAAAGGCGCGGTCGACCTCGTGCAGCGGCAGGGTCAGGGTGTCGACCGCGAGGCCACGGGCGCGCGCGTCCCGCTCGTAGAGTCCGACGTGGGCGATCTCCGGGCTGGTGTAGGTGCACCAGGGGACGACCAGGCCGCTGGCCCGCTTGCGCAGAAACGGCAGCGGCGAGAAGAAGGCGTTCTGCAGCACGATGCGCGACTGGGCATCGGCGAAGTGGGTGAACTGGTAGCTGCCCGCGACGTCGCCCGAGGCGAAGACGTTTGGGTTGGTGGTGCGCAGGTAGTCGTCGACGGTGACGCCCGCCGGGCCGTGGGCGACCCCGGCGCGGTCGAGGTCGAGACCCTCGACGTTGGGACGGCGCCCGGCAGCGACCAGAATGTGGTCGACGGTAAGGGTGCCGGCTGGGCTGCCGCCGCGGGCGAAGGCGATCGTCTTCTCCTGGCCCACGACGGTGACCTGGGTAAGGGTGACGTCGAGCTCACAGCGCACGCCGTCCCGCGCCATGGCCTTGGCGACCACCGCCGCGGCGTCGCTGTCTTCGCGCGGCAGGATCTGTGGCTGCGCCTGGAACAGGGTGACCTGGCTGCCGAAGCGGGCAAACGCTTGCGCCAGCTCACAGCCGATCGGGCCGCCGCCAATGACGGCGAGACGCTTGGGCAGGGTGGTCAGGGTGAAGACGGTCTCGTTGGTCAGGTAGCCGGCGGTGGCCAGCCCGGGCACGGGCGGGATCGCCGCCCGCCCGCCGGTGGCGATCAGCGCCTTGCGGAAGGTGAGGGTCTGCCCGTCGACGGTGACCTGGCTCGGGCCGGCGAAGCGACCCTCGCCGAGGAAGACGTCGACCCCCAGGCCGGCAAAGCGCGGGGCGCCGTCGACCTGGCCGATCTTGGCGCGCAGGCGGCGCATGCGCGCCATGGCGACCCCGAAGTCGCCGCCGCCGAAGGAAGGCGGGGCGCCGAACGTCTCGTAGCTGTTGGCGGCGTGCCAGGCGCGGGCGGCGCGGATGACACCCTTGCTCGGCACGCAACCGATGTTCAGGCAGTCGCCGCCCATCAGCTCGCGCTCGATCAGGGCGACCCGCGCGCCGAGGCCGGCGGCGCCGGCGGCGGCGACCAGGCCGGCCGTGCCACCGCCGATCACCACGAGGTGGTAGCGCGGCTTGGCGGTGGGGTTCACCCAGTCGGGCGGGTGGACGTGGGCGAGCAGCTGGCGATCCGACGCGTCGTCGGCGAGCAGGCTCGAGAACTGGTTCACGACGCGACCTCGGTGCCAGCCTCGACTTCGGTGAGCGCGCGGCGGGCGATGCGGGTGACGAAGACCGTGACGGCCACCGTGGCGAGCAGCCCGAGGCCGAGAAAGAGCCATTGCTCGGTGCCCTTCTGGGCACCGGCGCCGCTGGCCACCGCGGCCACGCTGCCGATCGCCTTGCCGTAGTAGACGTAGAGGAAGGTGCCGGGGAGCATGCCGAGGCAGGCCAGCAGGTAGTCGACGAAGCGCACCTTGGTCAGCCCGAGCCCGTAGTTGAGCAGGTTGAAGGGGAAGACCGGCGACAAGCGGAGCAGGAACACCACCTTTCGCCCCTCGCGGGCGACGGCGCGATCGATGGCGGCGAAGCGCGGGTTGGCGGCAAGGCGCCGCTCGACTGCGCGGCGGGCGCCGTAGCGGGCGACGAGGAAGGCCAGCGAGGCGCCGAGGGTGGCACCGGCGAACACGTAGGCGGTGCCACGCGCCAGCCCGAAGATCGCGCCACCGGCCAGGGTCAGGATCGAACCGGGGGCAAACAGGACGGTGGCCAGTGCGTAGCCGAGGACGAAAGCCAACCCGGCCCAGGGACCGAGGCCCTCGACCCAGGCGGCAAACGCCTGCGCCGGGCCGGTGAGCTGGCGACCGAAGACGATCAGCAGGGCGACCAGCGCCAACCCGCCGAGGGCGAGGCCGACGGTGCGTACGCGTGAGGTTGGCGGGGCAGCTTCGACGACGGCGGTCATGGCAGGGCTCCTGATCTGATCCTGCGCTGCGCGCATGGGTGGCGTGCGCCGGGGTGGACGTTCGCTCCACTCTACGGGCCGGCGGGGCATCTTGGATGCCCGGAGTTGGATGCCCGAGCTAGGCCGTCGGCGGCTGATGCGCGGGGCGCAGCAGGTCGAACACCGTCTTCACCGGGGCGAAACAGACCAGAGGCAGCTCGACGAAGACGGTGTTCCACCACGCCATCGCGCCGTTCCACAGCCCGGGGTGCTCGAGCACCTGGAGTTGCCGGCCATCCTCCGGCTTACGACTCAGGAAGGTGGTGGCGGGGTCGGCGTGGCGGGCCAACTGGAACGGGCGGTTCTCGCTGTCGCGCAGGGTGCAGACGAGGTCGACGGGGTTGAAGTGGGTGGCGGCGGCGAGGCAGGCGGCCTGGCCGGGGTCCTGGCGGTCGATCTGCGCGATCTCGACGATCTGGCGACCGATCTGGCCGTCATTGCCCGCCACCCAGAACGGGCCGCCGCCAGGCTCCCCCTGGTTCCTGACCACGCCGCAGACGCGCAGCGGACGGTCGAGGCGGTCGTCGAGCCAGTCGACCAGGGCGCGGGCCGAGAGGTCGCCGGGCACGGCGAGAGCCAGGGGTCCGCGCGCGAAGTCTGCGGCGCCGGCGATGGCGTCGTCGTCGGGATCGTCGCGCAAGCGTTCGAGATGCCGGTGGACCTCGCCCTCGAGCTCGAGCAGGCGGCCGCCGAGCGCACGGCGCCAGGCGAGAACCTCGGGCAGCGCCTCGGTGCGAACGACGTTGTCGACGTTCTTGATGAACACCAGGTCGGCGCTGCTGCGCTCGAGGTTGCGCAGGAGCGCGCCGTGACCGCCCGGACGCAGGACCAGAGTGCCGTCGTCCCGCCGAGCGGGTTGGCCGTCGATCTCCGCCGCCAGGGTGTCCGTCGCCGGCTCCTGCGAGGAGTAGTCGACCTCGAGCAGGGTGCCGCCGACTTCGAGGACGGCCCGGGCCGCTGCCAGGGCGGTCTCGAAGCGCGCCCGCTCGTGCGGCGCGACCGTAAAGTGGAGGCGGCAGCGCCCGTCGCGATCACGCACCAGGGCAACGGCTTCCGCCAGGTGTTCGGCAAAGGCCGAACGGGTGTCGCGGCCACCGTCCGCCCGAGGGTAGGCATGAAACGGCAACAGGGCCTTTGGCGTCTGCGCATAGCCCAGTCCGCGCTCGCCGAGGAGCAGCCACAGCAGGTCGCGCAGACGCGGCCGCGCAGGCAGCTCGCGGCGCGCCAGGGCGGCGGCGAGCACCGGCGCGAACGCCAGGTGGTCGAGCTCGGCGAGGAACCTCTGGACGTCGCGCGCCACGGGGTCGCCGCTCGCGGCGAGGTCGGCGACGGTGTCGTCGCTCCAACCGGCGTGAATCGCCGCGAGCAGGCTCGCAAACATCCGCGATGCCGCGCCGGACGCCGGTACGAATTTGCCGAAGCGGCCGGCCTCCCGCGCCGACTCGTAGCGCGCGACGAGCGCGTCACGCCGGCCGTCGGTGAGCGCCTCGATGCCGTCGCCGACGGTGCACGGGCGGACCAGGCGGGTTGCCGGCGGTGGCCGGCGGAACAGCGCCAGCTGGCGCTCGGCCTCGCCGAGCGGAATGCCGACCGCCACCAGCTGGGCGCGGTCGGCGGCGGTGAGTGGCGAGAGCATCCGCGAAGGCGCCCGGTGCCGGGGGGCGGGCTAGCCCGCCGGGTAGAGCGGCAGCCGATCCCAGACGTCGGCGAGGCGCGGCTGCGCGGCGTCCTTGGCCGACAGCAACGGAGTGCGCATCGGCCAGTCGATCGCCAGATCGGGATCATCCCAGACCACCGCCAGCTCGTCGTTCGGCTGGTAGACGTCTGTGCACTTGTACTCGACCTGGGCAGTCTCGGAGAGCACGCAGAAGCCGTGCAGGAAGCCGGGCGGCACCCACAGCTGGCGATAGTTCTCGGCCGACAGGGTGGCAGCCACCCACTGTTTGAAGGTCGGCGAGCCGCGGCGGACGTCCACCGCGATGTCCCAGATCTCACCCTCGATGCAGCGCATCAGCTTGCCCTGCGGTCGCTGTTGCTGGGCATGCAGACCGCGGAGTGTGTTGGCCACCGAACGCGAGTGGTTGTCCTGGACGAAGGCGTAGTCGATGCCGGCGGCGCGGTACTTGGCCTCGTGGTAGGTCTCGAGGAAGAAGCCGCGGCTGTCGCGGTAGACGGCCGGCTCGAGGATCAAGACCTCGGGAATCGCCGTGGTGATGACCTTCATTTGCCGGCCTCCGAGAGGCCGAGCCGCTCGCGCCGGTAGCCGCCCGACTGGATGTCGGCGCACCAGGCGCGGTTGGCGAGATACCAATCGACGGTGGCGGCCATGCCGCCGGCGAAGTCGTGGCGGGGGGTCCAGCCAAGCTCGCGGCGCACCTTGGAGATGTCGATCGCGTAGCGCCGGTCGTGCCCGGGGCGGTCGGCGACGTGCTTCTTGAGCTGACGGTAGGCGGTGATTCCCTGCCGCACCAGCGCGGGATTGGCGGCCGCGGGTGACGCCGCCTCGAGCAGGTCGCAGAGGGTGTCGACGATCTCGAGGTTGGTGCGCTCACACTCGCCGCCGAGGTTGTACTTGCCGCCGACGGCGCCGTCTCGCCACACCGTCAAGATCCCCGCACAGTGGTCCTCGACGTACAGCCAGTCGCGGACGTTCCTGCCGTCGCCGTAGATCGGCAGCGGTTTGCCCTCGAGGGCGTTGAGCAGCATCACCGGGATGAGCTTCTCCGGGAACTGGAACGGGCCGTAGTTGTTCGAGCAGTTGGTGAGCAGGGTGGGCAGGCCGAAGGTCTCGTGCCAGGCGCGCACCAGGTGGTCGGCGCCCGCCTTCGAGGCCGAGTACGGGCTGTTCGGCGCGTAGGGCGTGTCCTCGGTGAACAGCCCGGTCGGGCCGAGCGAGCCATAGACCTCGTCGGTCGAGACGTGGAGGAAGCGAAAACGCGCGCGTTCGGCGGCGTCACGGCCGGCGAGGAAGCGGCGGGCGGCGTCGAGCAGGACGTAGGTGCCGGTGACGTTGGTGCGGACGAAGGCGCCCGGGTCGTCGATCGAGCGGTCGACGTGGCTCTCGGCGGCGAAGTTGAACACCGCGGTGGGCGCCCAGGTGGCGAAGGCGGCCATCACTGCCTCGGGATCGGCGATGTCACCGCGCACGAAGGCGAAGCGCGGGTTGCCCTCGAGGGCAGCCAGGTTGGCCGGATTGCCGGCGTAGGTGAGCTTGTCGAACACCACCAGGCGGGCGCCCGTAGTCGCCGCTGCCAGGTGAGTGAAGTTGGCGCCGATGAAGCCCGCGCCACCGGTGATCAAGAACGTCTCAGTCGAATGGTCTGGGGCCATGTCGTCTCCGCGGTGGATTCTACGTCGGGCGAGGAGGGTGCGTTTGGTACGCTCCGACGGTGAGCATCCTCCAAGACATCGTCCTCGGGATCGTCCAGGGGCTGACCGAGTTCCTGCCGATCTCGAGCTCCGCCCATCTGATCCTGGTGCCGCGGGTATTCGGCTGGCCAGACCAGGGCTTGCACTTCGACATCGCCGCCAACACCGGCACGCTGCTGGCGGTGGTGGTGTACTTTCGCCGCGAGCTGCTAATCCTGGCGCGCGGCGTCTTCGGCGCCCTGTCGCCGGCGGCGCTGGGGGCGATCGCCCGGGGCGATGCGTCCGCCAACCCGCAAGCGCGGCTCGCCTGGGGGCTTCTGCTCGGCACCATCCCGGCGGGCTTGGCCGGCCTCGCGCTGCACGACTGGGTGGCGTCCGACGCCCGCAACGCGACCCTCATCGGGGTCGAGATGATCGTCTTTGGACTGGTCCTGTGGGCAGCTGATCGCCTGGCCGCCCGGCGGGCGGTGGCCGGCGCGGCGCCGCAGGAGCTCGCGCGCGAGGTCGGGATCGGTGACGCACTGGTGGTCGGCTGTGCGCAGGCCCTGGCCCTGCTGCCGGGCACCTCGCGCTCCGGCATCACCATGTCGGCCGGCATCTTCCGCGGCCTCGACCGCGCGACGGCGGCGCGCTACTCGTTCCTGCTCTCGGTGCCGATCGGGGTGATGGTCGGGGCCAAGGACACCTGGGACCTGCTGAGAGGTGCCCCGCTCGGCGGCAGTGTCGGCGAGATGCTGGTGGTGATGGCGGTCTCCGCCCTCACTGGCCTCGCCGTCATCCATTTTCTGTTGGCCTGGCTGCGTCGCCGCAGCCTGCTGGTATTCGTCGGCTACCGGCTCGTGCTGGGGACCGTGCTGCTGCTGACGATCGGCGCCTGAGGCGCAGCCGGAGCGACCTCGTGGTCGCCCCGGAGGGTCGTGCTTCAGCCGCCGAGCAGGGCCGTCTTGAAGTCGGCGCCGGGGCCCGGGTTGGGGCCGAGCCAACAGGCGAGCAGGGCGTCGGCGAACTCCTTGCCGGGGATGGTGCCCTTGTCCTTGCCCTTGACGGTGATCGAGGTGCCGGTGCCCGGGACGTAGGTGAAGACCAGCTGGCTGCCGTCCTCGACCTCCTCCATCGCCTTCATCAGCGTGTCGAACTGCCCCTCGAGCGCTGCCGACGCGCCCGGGGTGTTGGCCTCGAGGCCCTCCTCCCAGCCCTCGTTGACCTTGTTGGCACCGACGCTGCGGACGAACTGCATCACCATCTGACGCGGCGCGTCGGCGGCCATGATGGCGGCGGCGTCGCTCGACTTGGCGCCGATGTAGAGACCGGCGACGTAAACCTTGAACATCATCTTGGTGCGCAGGGCCGTACCGTTCAGGACGAGCTCGGCGTCGCCGACCTTGACCTGGTCGGGCAGGGTGACGCCGGCCAGGCTGGCCGCCTGGGCCGTCGCCGTCGCCAGGACCAGGCCGAGCGCCAGGGCGGAGGTGAGAAGCGTGCGAGTGCGCATCGTGCGGGTCTCCTCGGGAAAGGGTTAGCGGGAAGGGTTGAGCCTGCCAGCATAGTGCAGAGCGGGGGAGCCGTCGCACCCCGTCGGCGCGGTGCTCGGGGTGTCGAGCACCAGGGAACCTTGGCGGCGCTACGATGGACGACGGCCGCCGTCGGGCGGCGCTCGCTTTCGGTTTGGAGGTTGGCGATGAAGAGCCGTGTCGAAGAGGACAGCCTCGGTCGCGTCGAAGTGCCCGCCGACGCCTACTACGGCGCGCAGACCGAGCGCGCGCGCCGCAATTTTCCGATCTCCGGCCTGCGTTTTCCGCGGCGGTTCATCGCCGCCCTCGGCGCCATCAAGCGCGAGTCGGCGATCGCGAACGCGGCGCTCGGCCTGTTGCCGCCGCACCTGCTACCGGCGATTCGCCAAGCTGCCGACGAAGTCGCCACTGGGCTCCTCGACGAGCACTTCCCCCTCGACATCTTTCAGACCGGCTCCGGTACCTCGACCAACATGAATGCCAACGAGGTGATCGCGAACCGGGCGATCGAGATTCTCGGCGGCGTCGTCGGCAGCCGGTCGCCGGTGCACCCGAACGACCACGTCAACGCCGGCCAGTCGAGCAACGACGTGATCCCGACGGCTCTCCACGTCGCGGCCTATGGCGCCCTCGCCGAAGATCTCGAGCCGGCCCTCGAGCAGCTGGCGGCCTCGCTCGCCCGCCAGGCCGTCGCCCTCGACGACGTGGTGAAGGTCGGGCGCACGCACCTTGCGGACGCCGTGCCGGTACGCCTCGGCCAGGAGCTCGGCGGCTACGCACAGCAGGTGCGCAACGGCCTCGCGCGCCTGGCGGTGGCGAAGACGCGCCTGGCCGAAGTAGCACTCGGCGGCTCGGCCGTCGGCACTGGGCTCAACGCTCCTCCGGGGCAGGCCGAGCGGGTGATCGCCGCGCTCGGCCGCACCACCGGTCACCCCTTCGTCGCGGCACCGAATCTGTTCGAGGCGATGGCCGCCAAGGACGCCGCGGTCGAGGCTTCGGGGGCGCTCAAGACGGTAGCGGTGTCGCTGTCGAAGATCGCCAACGACCTGCGTTGGCTGGCCTCGGGACCACGCTGTGGGCTGGGAGAGATCGCGCTGCCGAGCCTGCAGCCGGGCAGCTCGATCATGCCAGGCAAGGTGAATCCGGTCATCCCCGAGGCGACGCTGATGGTCTGCGCCCAGGTGATCGGCAACGACGCGACGATCACCCTCGGCGGCATGGGCGGCAACTTCGAGCTCAACGTCATGATGCCGGTGATTGCCCACGCTCTCCTGCAGTCGATCGACATCCTGGCCAACGTGTCGCGGCTGCTGGCCAGCAGCTGCGTCGACGGCGTCACCGCCAACCGTGAGCGCTGTGCGGCCCTGGTCGAGGGCTCGCTCGCAATGGTGACGGCGTTGGCCCCGAAGATCGGCTACGACGCCGCCGCGGCCCTGGCCAAGGAGGCGTTTTCGAGCGGCCGGACGGTGCGCGAGCTGGCGACCGAACGCCAGGTGCTGCCGCCGGCCGAGCTCGCGGCGGCGCTCGACGCGCGCGCCCAGACGTACGGCGGCATCGTCTGAGGGCCTGCCCTGAGGCTCGCGTCGCCGCCCGATCGCCCGCGCGTCGCTTGGCATAAGCTGCGGGCATCGTGACCGCCGACGCCGGAGACACGCTCCGCTGCCTGCTGGTGCAGGCCGGGCAGCACCTCTGCGCGCTGCCGCTCGGGCAGCTGCGTCGGGTGGAGCGGGCCTTGGTGGCGCATCCGCTGCCGGGTGGGGCTCCGGCGTTGCTGGGTCTGGCCGAGTTCGCCGGCGAGCCGCTGCCGTTAGTCGAGCTGGCGCAACTGATCGACGCCCCGCCGGGAGCGACCCCGGCGTGTCCGGTCACCGTCATCGCTTGGGCGGGCCCGCCGGCCAGTCGTGAGTGCGTCGGCCTGGCCGTCGACGCGGCCCTGCACATCGTCGAGCTCGCGGACGAGGCAGTTGCCGGCAGGTCGTTTGGGGTCGTGCGTGGCGAGGCGAGTATCGCCGGGCGCCTGGTGCGCGTGCTCGACCTGAGCCAGTTGGGAGTCGACGCGGCATGACCCCGACTCCGGGCTCGCGGTTGCTGGTGTTTCGTCGCGGTGCGACGTTGTGGGGGGTGCCCGCCGGAGCGGTGCGCGCGGTGGTGGCGACGCCACTGACCGCGAGCGAGCTTCGCCTGGAGGGCCGCGGCCACGGCGCGGCCCTGCGGATCGAAACCCCGGGCCCGGCGCTCCTCGCCGACCGCGTGGAAGGCTGGTCCGGGGACCTGGCGGTGCGGGCGATCGGCCAGACGCTGGCCCGGCTGTGGCCGGCTGCCGGCGTCGGGCTCGGTGTTTGGCGTGGCGAGCCGTTGGTGGTGGTCGACCCGCTGGCGCCGCCAGCGGTCCTGGTGAGCGGGCCGTGCGGAGTGGACGACCGAACAGGTCGGTCCGGCTCCGGTGACTGACCCTCACGGGTCGAACGAACAGGAAGACACGACGATGTTGGGACTCGACGAACGACGGATCAACCCCCAGGTCGGGCTGTGGATCGCCGTCGCCCTGGTCTTGATGGGTGCCTTGGCGACCGGCCTCGCTCTCGAGCACGTGGCGCCGGGCTGGGTGCTGGGCGGTTACGGGCTGGTGGCGATGACGCTCCTCGGCATGTACTCGTTGCAGGTTTTCCTGCCGCAGTCGCGCATTCGCCGCGAGCTGACCCTGGCCAACGCCGAGGCGCGGCGGTCGGAGGAGCGACTGCGCGGCGCCCTCGAGCAACTGCGGGCCGGTGACGTCGCCGCTGCCTCGCGCCAGGCGGCGGATCTGCCGGTCAGCGTCGCGGACGCCTTCGCCACGGCCGCGCGCGCCCTGGGCGGCCTGGTGCAGCAGATCCAGAACAGCTCGATCGAGGTGGCGTCGGCGGGCACGACCGTCCACACCACGGCGTCTGAGCTCGCGTCCGACAGCTCCGAGCAGGCGGCGGCGGTGGTCGAGATCACCGCCACCATGGAGGAGCTGGCGCGGACGGCGGCGCAGATTGCCAGCAACGCCGCCTCGCAGGCCGAGCTCGAGAGCCACGCCGAGGCGAGCGGCAACGCCGGCGCCATGGCGGTCGAGGAGGCGGTGGCCGGCGTCTCCGAGGTGCAGAAGCGCATCAGCGCCATCGCCACCCGCGCCGACACCCTCGGCACGCGGGCCAAGGAGATCTACCGCGTTCTCGACCTGATCACCGAGATCGCCCAGGAGACCCACATTCTGTCGCTCAACGCGGCGATCGAGGCGGCAGGAGCGGGTGAGCACGGCCGGCGCTTCGGCGTCGTCGCCGACGAGGTTCGCCGACTCGCCCAGCGCTCGCAGGAGTCGGTCGACTCGGTGCGCAACCTGCTCGACGAGTTCGCCGGCTCGATCCGCACCACCGTGGTGGCGACCGAGGAGGGCATCAAGGAGGCCTCGCGCGTGCTCGAGCGCACGCAGTCGGCGTCGTCGGCGATCGAAGAGCTGCGCGGCGCCCTCGCCGACACTGCCCGCGCGGCGCGCGAGATCTCCCTCGCCACCCAGGAGCAGCGCACGGCGAGCGATCAGGTCGTCCTCACGCTCAAGGAAGTGAGTCAGGTCATCCAGCGCATGGCCGAGGGGCTCAAGCAGTTCTCCGGCACGGCCGATCGCCTGAACGGCCTGGCGCTGTCGATTCAGCTGCTGACCCAGAGCTTCCACCTCGACTCACCGCGCTCGCTCAAGCACCTGGGGATCCGCCTGGCCGACGACCTCGGCTTCCGCGCCGGCCAGCTCGAGGCGCTCGAAGGCCAGCTCGAGACGGCGCTGCGCCAGTACGGTTTCATCGAGCTCGCCTACGTCGTCGACCACGGCGGCGCGATGGTCGCCTTCGTCGCCAACCCCGACTGGACCGACCAGCACATCGTGCCGCCGTCGATCGCCATCGGCGCGAGCTTCGCGGAGCGTCCGTGGTTCCAGGCCGTCTCCCGCGAGCGCCGACCGATCCTAACGCCCGTCTACGACTCGCTGATGACCCGCGAGCGTTGCTTCACCGTCGCCTCGCCGATCCATGACGGCAAGGGCGGCCTGGCCGGCATTCTCGGCTTGGACGTCAACGTCCGGAGTTGGACGCAGATTTGAAGACCGCAGTGGTTCAGCTCAGGTGAGACGACCCTAGATGGAAGACGGGTTTGCGGATCTCTTGCCGCTCTTCGTGAGCGAGGTGCGGGAGCGACTGGAGCGGCTGGTCGAGCTGGTGGGGCAGCTCGACACGAACCCGTCCGCCCTGGCCGAGATCAAGCGCGAGCTCCACACCGTCAAGGGCGCGGCGCGGATGATGAGCATTGCCGCGGTGGCCGATCTTGCGCATGCCGCCGAAACCCTGATCAAGACCCCGCGCAGCGACGTCGGCGTGCTCCTGGTGCGGGCGGCCGACCGGCTCGTCGGCATGGTCGAGGTGGCGGGCACCGGCGCCCTGCCCGAGCCGGACCCCGAGCTGGTCGCGCTCCTCACCGGCCCGCGGTTCGGCGACGCGGCCGCTCCGGTGCCCCCGCCGCCGACTCTCGTCGAGGAGTCGATGCCGGCTCCCGTCTTGGCCGTTTCGTCGACGCCACCTCCCCACCCACCGCCCGCGCCACGCGCGGCTGCCCCAGGGCCAGCGCCGGCGCCGCGCACCGGGGCGGATCTGCGCCTCGACGCGACGCGCGTCGACCTCCTTTCCGAGCAAGCCACCCGCCTGCGCCTGCTGGCCCTCGGCGGACAGCCCTTGGCCGAGCGTCTGTACGAGCTCGCCGAGCTGGCAGAGCAGGGCGTCCGCGAACCGATGCCGCAGCAGGTCCTGGCGCTGTTGGCCTCCACCCTGCGGCGCGCCGCCGTCGACACCGAGGGGGCGCAGCGCCGCCTGTTGCAGGTGGCCGAGGCCCAGTTCGAGGCCATCCTCGACCTCCAGCTGCAACCCCTGCGGCCGTTCCTGTCCTCGTTGTCGCGCCACGCGCGCGAGCTTGCGCGCCAGCTCGATCGCGAGGTCGAGGTCGACCTCGTGGGTGAAGACACCCGCCTCGACCGCCGCATCAGTCGCGAGCTCGAGGCGGCCCTCGTCCACCTCGTGCGCAACGCCGTCGACCACGGCATCGAGCCGCCGGCAGCGCGCCTGGCCGCCGGCAAGGCGGCCGGGGGCAGGCTCGAAATCGCTGCCACCTCCGACGGCGCCCGCGTCCGCCTGACGATCGCCGACGACGGGCGTGGCATCGACGCCGCTGCGGTGCGTGCGGCGGCGGTCGCCGGCGGCCTCGTCGCGGCCCGCGACGCCGCTGCGATGTCCGACGCCGAGGCGTTGCGTCTGGTCTTCCTCCTCGGCTTGTCGACGCGCGGCGAGGAGTCGGAGGTCTCGGGGCGCGGCATCGGTCTCGACGCAGTGTGGATGGCGGTGACCCGCCTCGGTGGCGAGGTGGCGGTGACCTCGAGTCCGGGCCGGGGGACGACGTTTGCCCTCGAGGTGCCGGCGGCGCGACGCGGCGAGCAGGTCATGGTCCTGCAGGCGGGGCGCCTGCACCTGGCGCTGCCACGCACCGTCATCGAGCGGGTGTCGGCGCTCCCTGCCGACCAGGTGCTCGAACGCGGCGGCCAGGTGTTCGCCCGTCTGCCGTCCGAGCGGCTGGTGCCCTTCGTGCCGCTGGCCCGCGTCCTGGGCGAAGTGGCGGCGGCCAGCGGCCTGTTACTGCATGGGACGGTCGGCGGGCAGCCGCTGGCCATTCTGGTCGACCACGTTGCCGGCGAGGAGGAAGTGCTGGTCCGGCCGCTGCCGCGACTGCTCGGCGGCGGCGGCCTGCTCGAGGGGGTGGCGCTGCTCGCCAGCGGTCAGCCGGTCGGCGTGCTTGCCGTCGCCGCCTTGGTGCGCCAGGGTGCGCAGCCGCTGCCGTTGTTCGCGCCGCGCGCGGCCCCGGCAGCTCGCCGCCTCCGCCTGCTGCTGGTCGACGACTCGCTGGTGACCCGTGAAATGGAACGCCGTCTGCTGGTCGACGCCGGCTTCGAGGTCACCGCTGCCGCGGATGCGACGGAAGCCCTCACCCATCTCGGCGAGCACGCCTTCGACTGTCTGGTCACCGACGTCGAAATGCCGGGCATGGACGGCTTCGAGCTGGTGCGCCACCTGCGCGGCATCCCGCACCTGTCGCGCCTGCCGGTGGTGGTGGTGTCCACCCGCGACCGTCCCGAGGATCGCCTGCGTGGCCTCGAGGCCGGAGCGGACGCCTACCTGACCAAGCAGGGGCTCGACGCCGGCGAGCTGGTGAGCGTCGTGCGACGGCTGGCCGCGCCATGACGCGATCCCCTCGCCCGGCGGTCCGCGTTCTGCTGGTCGACGATTCGCCGACCGTGCGGGCGGTGCTCAAGCGTCTGCTCGGCCGCGGTGGCGAGGTGGTCATTGCCGGTGAGGCGAGCAATGGCGAGGAGGCGGTCGAGGCGGTGCGCAAGTTGCGACCGGACGTCGTCCTGATGGATCTCGAGATGCCCGTGCTCGACGGCCCGGCGGCGATCCAGCGCATCATGGCGGCGCAGCCGACGCCGATTCTGGTCCTCACCGCGCATGGCCGCGGCGACCAGCAGGCGGCCTTCCAGGCGATGCGCGCCGGCGCCGTCGACCTGTTGCCGAAGCCGATCGACCCGAACGGCTGGCAGGCGCTGCAACATGAGCTACCGGTCCTGCTGCGCGCGACCGCCGACGAGTTCGCGCGGCGAGTCGCAGCGGGGTCGGTGGCGGCTCCCGGCGCTGGACGACCGACCCCGGGCGGGCTTCGCATGCCGGCAGGCACGCGCGCGCCGGTGCGCGGCAGCGAAGGCGCCATGCCATCGGTCGGTCGACGCGACATTCGCTACGTGGCCGTCGGCGCGTCGACCGGTGGGCCGGTCGCCATCCGCGATCTTCTCGAGGCCCTACCGGCGCAGCTGCCCGCCGCCGTGCTCATCGTTCAGCACATCACCGCCGGCTTCGAGGAGGGCCTCGCCGAGTGGCTCGGCCGCGACCTGCGCCGTGACGTCCGCGTGGCCAAGGACGGTGAGCTCGCCCGCCCCGGCAGCGTGCGCTTCGCGCCCAACGGCACCCACCTGGTCCTCGAACGGGGCGGTGTGCTGCGACTCGACGCCGTGCTGCCGCCGCGTGGCCAGCACCGACCGTCGGCCGATGAGCTGTTCTTCTCCTGTGCGCGGGTGGCGCCGCGGGAGACCGCCGGCGTACTGTTGACGGGTATGGGACGCGATGGGGCCGAGGGACTGCTCGGGCTGCGCCAGGCCGGCGGTCTGACCATGGTTCAGGACGCCGCGACGGCGTCGGTCTGGGGCATGCCCAAGGTAGCCCTCGACCGCGGCGCGGCGGACCTCGCGCTCGCGCCGCGCGAGATCGCGCGCGTGCTGGCCCGTTGCTGGGAGCCCGAGCGATGAGCGCCGGGCTGGTGCTGGTGGTCGACGACTCGAGCCTCGGGCGGGCGGTGGTGCGCCGGGCGTTGGTCCAGGCCGGCTTCGAGGTGATCGAGGCCGCCGACGGGGTGGAGGGCGCCGTGCTCGCCCTCCGCGAGCGCCCGACGGTGGTGGTCACCGATCTCGAGATGCCGACGATGGACGGCTACCAGCTCCTGCAGCTCCTGCGCAGCGATCCGGCGACCGCCAACACGCCGGTGCTGGTGGTGACCACCCATGACGAGGCGCCGTCGCGCTTCTGGGGACGTCGCGCCGGTGCCGATGCCTATCTCACCAAGGACTACCAGCCAGCCGAGCTGGTCGCCACGGTGCGTGGCCTGGCCGTGCGGGCGGTGCCCGGTCCGCCGGCGGTCGGCCCGCCGCCGAGCGGCCCCCTCGACGTCCTCACCCGCCTCGCCAGCCACCTCGACAAGAGCCTGTTGCGGGCGACCCTGACCAACACCCTGCTCGAGCGTGGGGTCGCCGCCGGCACCCTGCACGAGACGGCTGGCGCCGCACTGCGCACCGTCGGCGAAGTGGTGGACGCCGAGATTCTGGGTGTCGCCGTGGCCGACACCGAAGGGACGACAATCCACGTCCTGCTGCCACACCCGGTGGCGGCGGCCACCGTCGGCGCCCTGCGCGAGCGGCTGCTGCTGGCGCTGCCGCGGACCGGTGGCTGGGCGGGCGACGTCACCCTGCCCGGCACCACCACCCCGTTCACCGCCGCCGCCTTTCCGGCTCCGACCCTCGACGTCGTGATCAGCGGTGAGGTGGTGCCCGGAGCGGCGCCGCGGTCGCTCGCCGGCCTGGTAGTGCGGGCCCTGCCGATGCGCGGAGCGGCGGGTGCCATCGCCGTCGATCCGCGCGACGCCAGCCTCTTTGCGCAGGCCTCGAGTGAGCTCTTCGAGTCCATCCTGGGGCCCTTGGCGGTGGTGCTCGACAACGCCCGGCTCGGTCAGCGTCTGGCCGAGCTGTCGATGCTCGACGGTCTCACGCGTCTGCTCAACCACCGCGCGATCTACGAGCGGCTCACCGAGGAACTGTCGCGCGCCCGTCGCTATGGCCACGCCCTCTCGGTGGTCCTCTGTGACTTCGACCACTTCAAGCGGGTCAACGACAACTTCGGTCACATTGCTGGCGACGCCGTCCTGCGCGCGGCCGCCGCGGTCATGCGGCCCTGTCTGCGCACGCCCGACGTCCTCGGTCGTTACGGCGGCGAGGAGTTCGTGGCGGTTTTGCCGGAGAGCGACTTGGTGGCGGGACTGGCGGCGGCCGAGCGCCTGCGGCGCGCTCTGCAGACCCATCCCATCGAGCTGCCGGGCGGCGACCGTGTCGAGATCACTGCCTCGTTCGGCGTCGCCGCCGCCAACGAGCTCGACGCTAGCGCCTCGCCGCAGGCCCTGGTTTCGCTCGCTGACACCCGCCTCTACGCCGCCAAGGCCGCCGGTCGCAACCTGGTGCGCCCGCTCGCCAGTGATCTCTGACCGACGGACCGTGAGGGCTGCGACGTGAGTGGGGGCGTGGCGCCACCGGAGGTCGTGCGCCTGGCCGAGCTGATCGAGCAGGTGGCCGGAAACGTGGTGCCACCCGGTCACTATCCGTTCCTCGACCAGGTCCTCGTTGCCCGCATGCGCGAGACAGGCCAGACGACGCGGTCGGGCTATCTCGCGGCGTTGGTCGAGGGGCGGCTGGTTGGCGAATGGGCTCGCCTGCTGCCGCAGATCACGATCAAGGAGTCCTACCTCTTCCGCACGCCGCAGCAGTTCACGGCCACCGAGCGTCTCTTGCCGGCACTCCTTGCGCCGCGCCTCGGCGAGCGACGGTTGCGGGTGTGGTCGGCGGGCTGTGCCCACGGCGAGGAGCCGGTGACCCTCGCCCTCCTGCTTGCCGAGCAGTCGGCGCTCAGCGGCTGGGACTGGCGGGTGACGGCGACCGACATCGACGAGTCGGCGCTCGCCGAGGCAGCCCGCGGGATCTATGGCAAGCGCGCCATGTCGAAGGTGCCGGGGCCGCTGGTCAGCCGCTGGTTCCGCGCTCGCGGCGACGGCTACGAGCTCGCTCCCGAGCTGCGCAGTCGGATCGACTACCGGCGCGTCAACCTGATGCAGGAGCCCTATCCCCTCGAAGAGGACGGCTACGCGGTGATCTTCCTGCGCAACGTGCTGATCTACTTCCGGGCCGAGGTCCAGCGTCAGGTGGTGACCAGCGTGGCGCGGCGGCTGGCGGGCGACGGGGTCCTGTTCATCGGCCCGGCGGAGAGCCTCTGGCAGCTGGGCACCGAGCTCTCGCCGGTCGACCTTGGCGACTGCTTCTGCTACCTGCGCAGCGACCGGGCCGGGCGCGCCGAGCGCTCTGATCTTGCGCGGTCGCCGCGTGCCGCGCCTACTGGCCCCCGGGTTGCGCCGCCGCCGCCGCGGCCGAGGGCCCCGTCGCGTGACCCGACGCCCGCGCCCGGCGTCCTGCGACCAGCCCCTGGTCCTCTACCCGTGTCGCTTGCGGCCGCGGTGCGCCCGGCGCAGACGCTCGACACGATCGGCCGGCAGCTGGCGGAGAACGACCTGGCCGGTGCCGAGACCGGACTTGCCGCCTTTCTCGGCAACAACCCGGTGTCGTCCGACGCTCGCGCGCTCCAGGGACTGCTGCACGACCTGCGCGGCGAGGTCGACCTGGCCGCTGTCGCCTACCGCGCGGCGCTGTTCCTCGACCCGAGCCTCTTCCAGATCCGCCTTTTGCTTGCTGACTGTCTCCGCCGTTCCGGCTCGGCGGCCGGCGCGGTGCGGCAGCTCCGCGAGACGTTGGCGGCGCTGGCTGCCGGCCGCGTCCGCGAGCTGGCGGTTGCCGCCCTGTCGCTGGCCAGCCCCGACGTCGCTCGCCGTCGTTGCGAGGATGCCCTACGCAACGAGCTGGGCGGCAGCGGGCAGCGATCGGTGCGGTAGGAGTGTGCGGGCCAGAAGATGCGGTGCCGTTTCGACGGCCGAAGGCCAGTGCGCGAAAGCGCACGATCTGATGAGACTGGGTCCGAGTCAGTCGTCTTCCGTTGCATCGTCGGAGCGTTGCCGCTCGAGGTCGCGACGTTCCTTCTTGGTCGGTCGGCCAGCCCCGGCATCGCGCAGGACCAAGGGGCGACGCCTCAGGCGCTCGAGGGCGTCGGGCGCTGGCCGCGGCGGGCTCAGGTCGTCGAACAGGGTCGCCGCGAGCTCTTTGGCGACGGGCTTGTCGCGCAGCTCGCGGACGATCAGGATCTGCGTCCAGTCACCGATCTCGACCTCGACCTGGTCGCCAATCGCCAGCACGCGGTGCGGTTTGACCGCCGTGCCGTTGACCCGCACGCGGCTCAGGCTGCAAGCATCCGTGGCCTTGGTGCGGGTCTTGAAGACCCGCGCGACCTGCAACCACTTGTCCAGGCGGACGCCGTCTGCCATGCGGGCTACCTGCGGATCGCCGCCACCTTGCGCTCGCGCTCGTCCTCGAGGCGACCGCGCTCCTGGCGGTAGTGCTCCTCCTGCTCGGCGCGAGCCGCCGGGTCGGCGGTCTTGGCCAGCTTGTCGCGGTGGAGGATGTCGAGCTCGGCCAGCTTGGCCTCCACCCGGCGGCGTACCTCGGCCATCTCGGCGCGCTGGGCGTCGGTGAGGCTGTCCTCCTTCGGGCGGTCGATGCCTTGGGACTCCATGCGCTCGAGAGCCAGCTCGTAAGCGGACTTCATGCGGGCTGTCTTATCGTTGGCGGCCATGGCTGGAGGATACCCGCTTCTCTTTCTCTTCGTCGACGGCGTCGGCCTGGCGGCGGCGACCGCCACCAATCCCCTGGCCAGCGCGCCGACTCCGGCGCTGCGGCGCCTCCTTGGCGGGCCGCTCACGGCGGAACAGGTGGGGGCCGGTGACGGCTGGCAACTGCACGCAGTCGACGCGGGGCTCGGCGTCGAGGGCCTGCCGCAGAGCGCCACCGGCCAAACGGCGCTCCTCACCGGCGAGAACGCCCCGGCCTTGCTCGGCCGGCACGCGACCGCCTTCCCGGGGCCGCAGATGCGCGATCTGTTGCTGCGCCGCAGCGTCCTCCTGCGGGCCCGCGCCGGGGGACACCAGGTCACCTTCGCCAACGCCTTCGGGCCGAGCTACTTCGCGGCGGTGGCCAGCGGCCGGCGACGGCATGGCGCGATGACTCTGGCGACCTTGGCGGCCGGCGCCCGCCTGCGTGATGGCGACGACCTTGCGCAGGGCGCGGCGGCGACTTGGGACGTCACTGGTGACTTGGCGAGCCAGCTGGCCGGAGTCGACATAACCCGGCGCACGCCGGCGGAGGCAGGGGCGGCGCTCGTCGGGCTGCTCGCCGACCATGACCTGGTGCTGTACGAGACCTTTCTGACCGACCTCGCGGGCCATCGTCGCTTCGGCGTCACCGTCGACGACGCGCTGGCCCGGGTCGATGCCCTGTTGGCCGGGATTCTCGCCGTGCTGCCGGCGACCGCGACGGTGGTGCTGACCAGCGACCACGGCAATTGTGAGGATGCCACGCACAAGGTCCACACCGCTAACCCAGTGCCGCTGCTCGCGATCGGCCCACGGGTGGACGCCTTCGCCGGTGCCACCAGCCTGCTCGATGTCGCGCCCGGGGTCCTGCGCGCGCTCGGCGTCGCCGGCTGAGGGCCTCGCGGTCCTGGCGCGCCGCGTCGGGAGTGGGCCAGGCACCGCTTTTGCTTCGTGGCGATGACCCGCGTCGCGGGATGCCGAAGCGGCACTGGCGGCGGCATCGCTCGCTCGCAACAGGAGACAAGGCGGCATGATCGAAGCGCAGAACGTGAGTCGACGGTACGGAGACTTCATTGCCGTCGACGGGGTGTCTTTTTCGATCAACGAAGGCGAGATCGTTGGCATCCTGGGGCCCAACGGCGCCGGTAAGACGACGACGATCCGCATGATCACCGGCTTCCTGCCGCCGTCGAGCGGCCGGGTGACGGTGGGCGGCAGAGATCTCTTCGCCGATCCGGGAAAGGTGCGCCGGGACCTCGGCTACCTGCCGGAGAACGTCGCGATCTACCCCGAGATGCGCGTCGGTGAGTACCTGGCCTATCGCGCGATGCTCGAGGGCATGTCGCGGGCGGACGCCAAGATGGCGATCCCGCGCACCCTCGAGCGCTGCCTCCTCGCCGATGTCGGCAACCAGATCGTCGGCACCCTGTCGAAGGGCTACCGTCAGCGCGTCGGGCTCGCCGCGGCGATCCTCCACAATCCCAAAGTCCTCGTGCTCGACGAGCCGACCGTCGGCCTCGACCCCAAGCAGATCATCGCCATCCGTGAGCTGATCCGCGAGCTCGGCCGCCAACACACGCTGCTGTTGTCGACCCACATCCTGCCCGAGGTCGAGCTCCTGTGCAGCCGGGTGCTGATCATCGACCGCGGCCGAGTCATCGCCGAAGGCACGCCGCAGGCGCTGCGCGAGCGCTGGCGCGGCAACGCCTCGCTCCGCGTTCAGGTCAAGGACGCCCCGACCGGTGCCGCGGAGGCGTTCGGGACCTTGCCCGGAGTCGAGGCTGTGCGCGCCGACGGCGAACGCCTGATCATCGAGCACGACGCCCAGCATGACCTGCGGGCGGCGGCCTTCGAGCTGGCGGTGGCCAACCGCTGGACCCTGCTCGAGCTTTCCGAGGCGCGTGCCTCGCTCGAGGACATCTTTGTTCGTCTCACCACGCGCGACGTCACGGCCGAGGCCGCCGTGTCGGCTGACGCCGAGCGCGCCAGGGAGGTGGTGTCTTGAAGGCCCTGATCGCCACCGTCAACCGCGAGCTGCGAGCGTATTTCTTCTCGCCGCTCGCCTACGTCGTACTGACCTGTTTCCTGATCGTCCACGGCGTCACATTCAGCGCCCTGATTGGCTTTCTTTCAGACCCGCGCTCTCCCGCCGGGCCGCCGATGCAGTATTTCTTCGGCGCCACGTTCTTGTTCTGGCTGGCGATGCTGTTCGTTGGCGCGGTGCTTTCGATGCGGCTGATCAGCGAGGAGCGGCGCAGCGGCACCATCGAGGTGTTGATGACGGCGCCGATCACCGAGGGCCAGGTGGTGGCAGGGAAGTTCCTGGCTGCGCTGGTCTTTTACATCTTCCTGTGGCTGCCGACCCTGACCTACGTCGGGCTCGTCAGCCACTACGGCGGCCAGGTCGACTGGGGCCCGATCGCCTCGAGCTACCTGGGCGTCGTCGGCATCGGAGCGTTGTTCCTCGCCGTGGGCCTGTTTGCGTCGTCGCTGACCAAGAACCAGCTCATCGCTGCCATTCTGGCGTTCGCCATGTTGTTCGTCCTCATCCTGCTCGGGCTGCTCGACTCGCTGGTCAACACCCAGGCGCTCAAGGACCTGCTCGGCTACGTGAACCTCCTTCAGCACATGGATGACTTCGGCAAAGGCATCGTCGACACCCGCCGGTTGGTTTACTACCTGTCCGGCACCCTCTTCTTCCTGTTCCTGACCGCGCGCGCCCTCGAGGCGAAGAAGTGGAGGTAGACGCCATGGCGAGCACGGATAGATCCAACAAGGGGCTCGACGCCGGGGCGCGCAAGGCGCTGGTTGCCGGCAGCACGCTGTCGGCCGGCGTGGTCCTCATGGGTGTTCTGCTGGTCTTTGCCAACTACTTCGGCTGGAAGTACCACAAGCGGTTCGACTGGACGGCGAGCCAGCTCTACACGCTGTCGGAGAAGTCGCTCCAGGTCCTCGGCAAGCTCGACAAGGATGTCGAGGCGGTGGTGTTCCTGCGGCCTGGCAGCCCGACCTACGATCAGGTGAAGGAGCTTCTGGCGCGCTACTCCGCGGCTTCGCCGCGGCTCGAGGTGCGCGAGGTCGACCCCGAGAAGAACCTCGTCGAGGCGCAGAGCCTGGTCGACAAGTACCAGGTTTCGAGCCTGGACGTGGTGGTGTTCGACGCCGGCGCCGATCGCCGGGTGGTCGAGGAGACCGATCTCGCCGACTTCGACTATTCGGCGGCGCAGATGGGTGGCCAACCGACGCTCACCAGCTTCAAGGGGGAGCAGAAGTTCACTGCCGCGCTGCTCGAGCTGACCGACAACGCCAAGCCCAAGGTGTTGTTCACCAAGGGTCACGAGGAGCGCTCGATCGATGATCCGAACGGTCCCGGCCTCTCGGGCGCACGCGAAATCCTCGGCCGTGACAACTTCACCCTCGAGGAGTGGGCGTCGCTCGGCCAGGCCGAGGTGCCGGCAGGGACCAACCTGGTCGTCATTGCCGGTCCGAGGCTCGGCTTCACGGCGCCGGAGCTCGAGGTTCTCGGTCGCTACGTCGACCACGGCGGGCGGCTGCTGGTAATGCTGGACCCGACCCTCCAAGGCGCCGGGCTGGTGCCAACTGGCCTCGAGGCTTGGCTTGCCAACTACGGCGTCGAGATCGGCCAGGACATCATCGTCGACCCGTCGAACCCGCTGCCGTTCTTTTCCGCGGACACTCTTTTCGCCCAGAGCTTCGGCAGCCACATGATCACCAAGTCGTTGTCGGCAGCGAGCGCACCGGTGATCTTTGCACTCGCCCGTTCGGTGCGGGCGGGTGGTCAGGCCCCGGCGGGCCTCGAGCGCACCGAGCTGGTCAAGACCACCGACCAGGGCTGGGGTGAGACCAACCTCGGCGCCCTCGACAAGGTGGCGAAGGACGCGCAGGACGTTCCGGGGCCGGTGTCGATCGCCGTGGCGGTTGCGCCCGAGGAAGTGGCCAAGCCGTCGGCCGATGACGAGGACCCGGCTGCCAAGCCGGCTGCGGATCCCGCGGCGCCGGCCAAGAGCGCCGTCGGTCGCATCGTCGTCTTTGGCGACAGCGACTTCGCCAGCAACAGCCAGATCCAGAACGTCGGTAACCCGACGATCTTGGCCAACAGTGTCAACTGGCTCGTCGAACGCGAGAGCCTGATCGGCATCGCACCGAAAGCTCCGGAGCAGGTGCGGTTGTCGCTCACGGCGGCTCAGCTGCGCACGATCTACCTATTGGTGCTTGCCCTTCTGCCAGCGCTGGCGGTCACCGCCGGCATCCTGGTCTGGGTGCGTCGGCGGAGGTAGACGATGAAGCCACGCACGCTGCTCGTTCTCACCCTGTTGGTTGCCGGCCTCGGCGCGTTCTGGTGGTTCTACGAGCGCAAGCTCCCGGGCAGCGACCAGCAGGCCGAGCTCGCCAAGAAGCTGCTGCCGATCGAGGAGAAGGCGGTGACGGGCGTCACCGTGGAATGGCAGGGCCGGAGGGTCCGTCTGGAGAAGGAGCCGCCACCGCCAGCGGTCGTCAGTAACGACGAAGGGCTGGGGGCGCCACCGAGCGAGCCACCGGCGCGCTGGCGGCTGGTCGAGCCGATGCAGGCACCGGCCGAGGACACCGCCGTCAACGGCATGCTCGGCAGCCTGCTGAACCTGCAGAAGGAGCGCACGCTCGATGGCGGTAGCCGCAAGGACGCCGGCCTCGACGAGCCGCGTGCCCGGGTGACGGTGACGACCGCCGACGGCGCGCATACGGTCGAGATCGGCCGTGACATTCCGGCGTCGAGCAACATGGTGGTCGGCGTCGTCGGCGAGAGTGACCTCTACGTCGTCGGCAACTACCTGGTAGCCCAGGTCACCAAGGAGCCGAACGACTGGCGGGGCAAGGAGATCTTCCACGGTTCCCGCGACGAGATCGACCGCGTCTCGCTGACGCCGGCGGGTGGCTCGCAGCTGGTGCTGGCGAAGCGCGGCGAAGAGCTGTGGCTCGAGGCCCCGCTCGCTGACCGCGTCGACCGCGACCTCGGCAACGGGCTGCTGGCGACGATTGCCAACTTGAGGGCCGAGAAATATGTCGACGAGACGCCCAGCGACCTCGCCACCCTCGGTCTCGCGCCGGCGGCCGGCAAGGTCGAGGTCGTGGTGCACGGCAAGCCCCAGCCGTTCGTCATCGAGGTCGGCACGCCGGTGACCGAGGACGGAGCGCCGCTCGGCACGGTGCGCTACGCGCGGGTGACGAGTGACGTCGGCACCCAGTTGTTCACGACGATGGCCGACTTCGGCGAGGTGCTCTCCCGGGTGCCCGCCGCGTGGCAGTCGAAGACCTGGAGCACGCTCGAGGTGTACCAGATCGACGAGCTGCGCGCCGACGGTGCCGGCGTGCCGGCAGTCGACGCCGCGCGCGACGGCGCCGACTGGCGGCGGGGTGGTGAGAAGGGCGAGAAGATCGCCTTCACGCCGGTGTCCGACTTCCTCTATGCGATGACCGGCGTTCGTGCCGATCAGGTCACCGCCGAGCCGGTCACGGCCCTCGGGCAGCCGACCCTGACCGTCCAGCTGCGCGGCGGCGGCCAGGAAGAACTGCTCACTGCTTACGCGCCGCGCGGCGAGCTGGTGCCCGTGCGCGTCAGTGGGCGGGAGGCGACGCTGCTCGTCCAGGCAGCGACGCTCGCCGAGCTGCGCGACAAGCTGAACCTGGTGCGGACGGCAGAGCCCGTGCCGGGCGAGGCGGGCGACGACGACGACGCGCCCAGCGCTGCGGCCGACGAGCCACCGGCGCCGCCGGCGCCTGCTGCCGCGCCTGCCGCCGCGCCTGCCGCCGCGCCTGCCGCCGCGTCGAAGTAGCCGTAGGGACGAGGTAGCGAGACCGGGAGTAGGTGGGCGGCCCGCCGTCCACCTACAATGCCCCATGGCCCGCCAGATCCCGACCCCCGCCGAGATCGCCACTGCCCTGGCTTCCCGTGTCATCGGCCAGGGCCTGGCGGTGCGCGAGATGGCCGTTGCGTTGTCGAAGAAGCTCGCCGGCCTGCGCGTCGGCAACATCCTGCTGGTGGGTAGCTCGGGAACTGGCAAGACGACGCTGATGCGCGCCGTCGAGGCCTATCTTGCGGCCGACCCGGAGCGCGCGGTGGGCTCGACGGTGGTGCGCATGCACGCCAACGTGCTCGGCGAGGAGGCGGAGCGCGGCCGGCCGGGCGAGGCGGTGCTCACCCGCCTGCTCGAACGCGCCCGCGAGCAGCTTGGTCCGGAGACGCCGCTCGAGGTGCTCCTGGAGCGCGCTGGCAACGGCATCGTCTTCGTCGACGAGGTGGACAAGATCCGGAGTTACATCGGCGAGCGGCCCAACATTCCCGGTATTCGCGCCCAGGAGGCTCTGCTGACGCTGATCGAAAACGAGGCGGTGCCCTTCCGGCTGCCGGACTGGGCGGGTGGAGGCGCGGTCAGGGTCGACTCGAGCGGCCTGCTGTTCGTCTGCGCGGGTGCCTTCGAGGGCCTTTACGACGCGGTCTATGACCGGGTGACGATCGGCAAGGACCGTGGCTCGCTCAAGCCGGTAACCGTGGTCGAGGGTGGCAAGGTCCGCGAGACGTTGCAGTTCTCGCTCCGTGACTGGCTGCGCTACGAAGATCTCTTCGACTACGGAATGAGCCCGCAGTTCCTCGCTCGTTTCGACGCTATCGTCCTCCTCGACGCGCTCACCGAGGACGAGCTGGTGCGCATCTTCCTCGAGATTCCCGACTCCGGTCTGCAGCAGGAGCGTGAGTACTTCTCGCGCCTGGGCATCCACCTGGCCCTGTCGCCGACGGCAGTGCGACGCATCGCCGTCGAGGCGGCGCGTCAGCCTCGCCTGGGCGCTCGTGCCCTCAAGGAAGTGTTCCGCCGAGTGATCCGCGACCACGAGTACGACCCCCGGCGGACCATCAACGCCCACCAGGCCCTGGTGCTCGACGTGCCCGAGGTCGAGAAGGCACTCGCCAGCTGAGCCGCTGCCGGGGCCGGCGGCCGGTTTGGCGTCAGAGCCTGGCGGTCAGGCCCAGTCGGGCGGCCCGCGGCGAGCCCGGTGACAGGTTGGTGTTGCTGTCGGCGTTGGTCCAGTAGTCGCGGTCGAAGACGTTCTCGACGTTCAGCTGGAGGCGCAGGCTGGGCGAGAGCGACACGAAGATGGCAGCGTCGACCCGGGTGTAGCCGGGAAGCTCGACGCTGTTGTCGACGGTGGCGAACATCGCTCCCCGGTAGATGACGCCGAGCGCGGCGCCGAGGCGTGACCCGAGCTGAACGTTGTTCCACAGGGACACGGTGTGGCGCGGCACCTGGCCCACGCGGGCGCCTTCGCGGGCGCTGGCGGTGGCTTGGGTGACGACGGCGTCCTGGTAGGCGTAGCCGCCAGCGATGCTCCAGCCCGAGGTCACCTGACCGTTGACACCCAGCTCGTAACCTTCGCTGCGCTGGCTGCCCGTCTGCACGATACGCGTCGGATCGTTGGGGTCGAGGGAGCGGGTATTCGTGCGGTCGAGACGGTAGGCGGCGACGGTGAGTGACAGGCGATCCCTTGCGTCCCACTTGGCGCCGATCTCCCGATTGGCGAACTTCTCGGGCTCGAGCTGCTCGGTCACGTTCGTCAGCGACGAGAACTGATCGCCTGAACCCGGCAGGTAGGACACGCTGAAGTTGCCGTAGAGCGACAGCCTGGTGGCGGCGGCGAAGACGATGCCGACGCGAGGCGACACCAGCGTGTCCGCACGGTCGAGGTCATCGGCGTTGCGGTTGTTGTGATACGCGAGGGCGAAGCGGTCGAATCGAACGCCGACCACCGCCTGCAGACGTGAGGTCAGCGAGGCCTGGTCTTGGATGTAAATGGCGCCGACAGTGGCGCGGACGTGGTTGTCGGCGTCGGTCGCGCTCTGGCGGAAGGTGATGGGAGTGTCAATCGTGGGGCTGGCGAAGGGCACGGTGATCGACGTGGCCGTGTTGTTGAAGTAGCCGGTGTTGCGGAAGGTGTCGCTCACCTGGCGCCCGACCTCGACGCCGGCCAACAGGTGGTGCTGAACCGAGCCAGTCGCCGCCAGGTAGCTGATGTCGGTCTGGTTGAACAGGTTCTCGCGTTGGGTCGCGTTGTTGTAGGCCGTCAGCGTGACGCGGCCGCCGTCGGCGCTGACGGCGCCAGGCACGTAGTTCTGATACCCACGGTCATAGTCGCCGAAGAGGGTCCGACTGCGCAGGCCGATGGCGCCGAATTGGTGGTCGAGGCCCAGCGAGACGAGGTCGACGTCGGCGCGAACCCAGCTGCGGTCGGGATCCCCGTAGAAGGTGTCGAGGTCGACGTCCGCTGGTTTGCCGCGGAACGAGGTGATGCCACGATCGGCCACGCGGGCGTCACGGAAGCGTTCGTAGCCGACGCTGAGGCGAGTGTTGGCGGCGGGCTGGTAGCTCAGGGTCGGCGCGAGGCCCCAGCGCTCGAGGTCGACGCCTTGCCGGAAGCTACCCGAGCTCTCGTAGAGACCGTTGAGACGAATGGCTACCTGGTCGCCGAGCGCCTGGTCGAAGTCCACGCTGGCACGAGCGTTGCCGTGCGAGCCACCCTGGATCGACAGCTCGCGAAGGCTGCCGAAGTCGGCTTGCTTGGTGACTCGATTGATCACGCCGCCGCCACCGCCGCGGCCGAAGATCATGGCGTTCGGGCCCTTCAGCGCCTCGACGCGATCGAGGTTGTAGAGGTCGCGGTAGTACTGCACGTCATCCCGCACGCCGTCGACGAAGAAGTCGGCCGAGGAGCTGTTGCCACGAATGACCACCTGGTCGCGGTTGTTCTCACCCTGGTGCAGGCTGACGCCCGGCACGTAGCGAACGACGTCGCCCATGCTGGTCATCAGCTGATCCTGCATCAGCTCCTTGGTAACGACGGTCACCGCCTGTGGCACCTCGCGCAGCGGGGTTGCCGTGCGCGTGGCCGAGGTCACGGCGGGCACGCGATAGCCCTCGCTGGCCTCGACGGTGATCGACTCCTCGACGGAGCCGAGCGGCTCCTCGCCGGTGCCCCCGTCGGGCGCGCTGGCCTGAGCGGCGGCGGTCGGCTCGGGCACCGGGGTCGCCGCCCGCGCCAGGTCGGCGTTGGCCAGGAGGAGGGCTCCGACGGCGGCGATGAACGCACAGTGGGCCTGCCTGGGCAGGGTCGGCATGTAGAATCCTCCGCAGCGCGTGCAGGCCGTTCGACGAGTTGCCGGATGCCTGGCGCCGCTGTTCTGCGCCTTGAGCACAAGGCCAAGGCGCGGTTCGTAGGTAGAGGGGTGTCGCGTCGACCTTGGCCGGGAACACGTGGCACCCCTGTTTTTTGTCGCAGCTTCGGAGCCAGGAGTGAAGCGCGGCAGGACTCCATGGCTCAAATGCGACAGCATCTCAACAGCTGGATAGATTCTGGACTGATCCGGTCCGATTTGTCAAACCGCCCGAACGGGTGGGGTATGCTGCTGGGCCTCAACGATGTACTGGGCGCAAGAGGACGACGGCGATGAACTTTCTGTGGTTCCTGTTGATTGGTGCGCTGGCTGGCTGGATCGCCGGCAACCTGATGCGTGGCAAGGGCTTCGGCGTCCTCGGCAACATCATCGTGGGCATCGTCGGCGCCCTGCTCGGCGGCTTCCTGTTCGGTCTGCTGGGCCTCGCCGCCTATGGCCTGATCGGCTCCCTGGTGACGGCGACGGTGGGGGCCATCGTCCTCATTGCCCTGGTTCGCCTGATCAAGTAGACGGAGCCCGCTGGCGTGGGCCACGACCTCCTTGCCGAGCGCGCCGGGCGTGGCGTGCGCGCCGCGCAGACCGGCATGTTGGTCAACACCGGCCTGGCGCTCGTCAAGCTGGTTGCCGGTGTGCTCGGCAACTCCTACGCCCTGATCGCCGACGCCATCGAGTCGCTGTCGGACATCTTCTCGTCGCTGATCGTCTGGAGCGGTCTGCGCGTCGCAGCCCGCGAGGCCGACACCGATTTTCCGTTCGGCTACGGCAAGGCGGAGTCGCTCGCGTCGGCCGTCGTCGGCCTGATGCTCCTCGGCGCCGCGGTCGGCATTGGCATCCAGGCCGTGCGCGAGATCCTGCTGCCCCACCATGCGCCGGCGCCCTTTACCCTACTGGTTCTCGTCGCCGTCGTGGTGATCAAGGCGGTGTTGGCCCGTCGGGTGGCGCGGGTGGGCGCCGAGGTCGGCAGCGGTGCGGTGGAGGCCGATGCCTGGCACCACCGCAGCGACGCCATCACGTCGGCGGCTGCCGCGGTCGGCATTTCGATTGCCCTGGTCGGCGGCAAGGGCTTCGAGTCGGCCGACGACTGGGCGGCGCTGGTGGCCGGCCTGGTGATTCTGTGGAATGGCACCCGCATCCTGCGCAGCGCGGTCGGCGATCTGATGGATCGCGCGCCGGGTGGCGAGCTGCGCGATCGCGTCGCCGCCGCGGCGTCGTCGGTGCCGACGGTGCAAGCGGTCGAGAAGCTGTTCGTCCGTCGCTCCGGCCTCTCGGCCTTCGTCGACATCCACGTCCAGGCCGACCCGGCGATGTCCCTTCGCGACGCGCACGTGCTCTCGGGCAAGGTCAAGTCGGCGATCCGTGAGGCAGTGCCCGAGACCCTGGGCGTGCTGGTGCATATGGAACCCTATGAGCCCGGTGAGGGCGAGGTGGCGCGATGACGGCGACGGAGAGGGGAACCGCCAGTCGCGAGCCGGCGGTGTTGATCGGTCTCACCCTGGTCGGCCTCCTCGTCTCGGGCTGGCAGCCCTACGATCGCTTCACCTGGCTGCTCGAGGTGGCGCCAGTCCTGATCGCCCTGCCGGTGCTGATCGCCACCGCGCGGCGGTTTCGCTGGACTCCCCTCGCCTACCGGCTGATGTTCGTCCATGGCCTGATCCTGATGCTCGGGGGCGCCTACACCTATGCGCGGGTGCCGCTCGGCTTCTGGCTCCAGGACCTGCTCGGCTTCGCGCGCAACCCCTACGACCGCATTGGCCATCTGGCGCAGGGCTTCGTGCCGGCAATCCTCGCCCGCGAGCTCCTGATCCGCACCAGTCCCCTCGGCTTGTACCGTCCCTTTCGGGTAAACCCGGAGGGCCGCCGCTGGCTCGTCTTCCTGGTCTGTTGCGTCTGCCTCGGGATCAGCGTCGGCTACGAATTCATCGAGTGGTGGACGGCGCTCCTCACCGGCACCGGTGCCGACGCCTTCCTCGGCACGCAGGGCGACGTCTGGGACACCCAGTGGGACATGTTCATGGCCCTCTGCGGTGCGCTCCTCGCGCAGCTCCTCGTCGCCCGTCGCCACGAGCGCGAGCTGGCGGCGCTGTGATCGGCCGGTCTCGGGCGTAGGGCGGTCGCCGCGCCGCCGGGTGGGGGTCGCCAGCACCCGGCGCTCGTACCATGGTTCTCATGCCCCCTTCGGCGGAGCTCGCGCTCGTTCCTCCCGCCGGTGCGCCCGGGTGTCTGCACGAACGATCCTGCCCAATCAGCTCGTCCCCGTGCCCGGGCGAGTGCGTGTTCGCCGAGGTGATGCAGGGAGCCAGCCTCGGCATCCTGGTCTTCGACATCACCAAGCGACGGCTGCTGTTCAGCAATCGCGAGGCTGCGACCTGCTTGGGCCTTACCGGTGCTGCCGGCGAGTTCGAGCGCTTGGCGCAGAGCATGGTCGAGAGACCGGACATTGCTGGTTGCGAACGGCCGCTCGGCAACCTCGAGCTGCGCCACGGCCGCCGACTCCTCGGCTACAGCCTCTTTGGCTCAGGGCCCTACCGCTGGGTGTTCTTTCGCGACATCACGGAGAAGGCGCGGCTCGAGTCGATCGCCGAGTCGATCGAGCTTTCGAACAGCCTCGCCATGGTGTTCGCGACCGTTCGCCACGAGATCGGCAACCCGGTGAACTCGGTGAAGATGGCGCTCTCGGTGCTGCGACGCAACCTCGACCGGTTCCCGCCAGAGATGGTCGGCGACTATCTCGACCGCTCGCTGGCGTCCCTGGCTCGGGTCGAGGATCTGCTGGCGTCGTTGCGCTCATTCAGCCTCGCCGAGGACGTCAAGGTCGAGGCGGTGCTGCTCGACGATCTGGTGGCGAGCTTCGTCGACTTCGTTCGCCGCGGGTACGGGGCGTCGGGTATCCGACTGGAGCAGGCAGCCTGCTCCTGCCTGGGGCCGGTGAAGGCGGACCCGCGTGCGCTGCATCAGATCTTGCTCAACCTCTTTGCCAACGCCGCCGATGCCGTGATGGGCCGGCCGGACCCCTGTATCCGGGTAGTCTGCGCGTCGCGCGACGATCTGGTCGAGCTGCGTATCGAAGACTCGGGCGTCGGCATGAGCGCCGAGGTGCTGCAGCAGCTGTTCAAACCGTTCTTCACCACCAAGGCCAAGGGCACCGGGCTCGGCCTGGCGATCGCCCGGCGCATGCTGGCGCGCATGGGCGACCCTGGAGTTCGAGAGCGTCGAGGGGCGTGGCACCACCGCCCGCCTGACGTTCCAGCCGGCGTGAGCCGCGGCCGGCGCTGCCTGCTGCTCGTCGACGACGAGCCGCTGTTCGCCGAGGCGCTGGCCAGCGAGCTGCGCCGCGACGGGCGGCTCTGCGTGTTGCTTGCCGCGACAGCCGCCGAGGCCAGACGTCTGGCGGGCGAGGAGCTCGTCGACATCGTGCTACTCGATCAACGGCTACCCGATGGTGACGGCGCCCAGCTGTGCCCGCAGCTGCTCGCCGCAAACCCTACGGCCAAGGTCATCTTCATGACCGCCCATCCCAGCGTCGACAACGCCCGCGCGGCGGTACGCTCGGGTGCCTTCGACTACCTGCCGAAGCCGCTCGGCCTGGACGAGATTCTGCTCGCCATCCGTCGCTGCCTGACCGCTCTCGAGCTCGACCAGCAGAGCTCGCTGCGACAGTACCGTCACGGCCGCGAACGGGCCGAGACGGTGCTCGTCGGCGACGGCCCGGCAATGACCCGAGTCGGCGAGCTGGTGGCTCTAGCCGCCGGCAGCGATGCGCCGGTGTTGCTGACCGGCGAGACCGGGACCGGCAAGAGCCACGTGGCGAAGGCTATTCACCTTGCGTCGACACGGCGCGAGGCAGAGCTGGTGAGCGTCAACTGCGCCGCCATCCCCGAGGCGCTCCTCGAGTCCGAGCTGTTCGGTTCGCGTCGCGGCGCGTTCACCGGCGCGGCGGCCGACCGCAGCGGTCTCGTCGAGCTGGCCGATGGCGGCACGTTGTTGCTCGACGAGATCGCCGACCTTCCTCTTGCGCTGCAGCCGAAGCTGCTGCACGTTCTCGAAGAGCGGGTGGTGCGCCCGGTCGGCGGCGGTCGCGCGCGGTCCGTGGATTTCCGCCTGCTCGCGGCCACCAACGCCGACGTCGAGCGAGCCGTCGCCGCCGGCAGGCTGCGGGCCGACCTCTTCTACCGCCTGGATGTCGTGCGCATCCATCTGCCGCCGCTGCGCGAGCGGCGGGAGGACGTGCCGGCTCTGGCCGCCCATCTGCTGGCCAAGGTTGCCGGTCCCAGTGTCGGGCTCGCTCCCGGCGAGGCTGCGCTGCTCGCGCGCTACGACTGGCCCGGCAATCTTCGCGAGCTGCGTAACGTGCTCGAACGGGCCCACCTGCTGGCGCGCGGCGGCGCCATCCGCCCGTCGCTGCTGCTGGCGGCTCCCTCGCCGCCAGCCTCTCCGGTGCTCGTCACCGGCCAGGGCGCACCGCTGGCTCTCGCCGACGTCGAACGCGCCGCGGTTGCCGCCGCCCTCGACTGGTCAGGCGGCAACCGGACGCGGGCGGCTCGGGCGCTCGGGGTCTCCCTGTCGACGCTCAAGCGCCGTCTGGCAGATCTGGCCTGAGCGGGACATAGAGACCCGCGGACCAGGGAGCTCCTCGGACCCGCGACCCTCGCAGCCGGCTCAGACTGAGCCGGTAGCTCATTCTGGACGGGTCGCGTTGAGCCGCCGATCCGAGCCAGGCCGGCGGCCCGGCCGGCAAGTGCCCGAATCTACAGGCCTGCTGGCCATGCGAACCATGTGGCACCGACCTTGCTCCCCCATGGACGCGGTGGAGGGGTGGACGTGGCCAAGGTACTGATCGTCGACGACGAGACGCTGTTCCGCGAGAGCCTGGCCGACGGCTTGGTGGCGCTCGACCCGAGCCTCGAGGTGGTGACGGCCGAAAACGGCCGCGTGGCCTGCGAGATCCTGCAGGGCGGCACGGTCGACCTGGTACTGACCGACCTGCAGATGCCAGAGATGGATGGCTTCGAGCTGCTCGGCCACCTGATGGCCTTCCACCCAGAGGTTCCCGTGCTGGTGATGACCGCCTTCGGCGACCGCGACATCGGCCGCCGCCTCCGCGAGGTCGGCCTCGACGGGTTCATCGAGAAGCCGGCGGACTTCGACCAGCTATCGGCACAGGTGGCGCGGACCCTCGACAGCGCCATGCGGGGCACCGTCCGTGGCATCTCACTGCCGACCTTCCTGCAGGCACTGGAGATCGACCGGAAGACCTGCACGGTGCGAGTCTGTGCCGGCACCGAGCGGGGCACGCTCTGCTTCGTTGGCGGCGAGGTCTACGACGCCGAGCTCGGCGACCTGCGCGGCGAGCAGGCGGTGGCGACCATCGTCTGCCTGGCCGAGCCGGTCATCGAGCTGCTGCCGCCGCGGCGCCGGGTCATCCGGCGTGTCCACGCTAGCCTCACCCACCTGCTGCTCACCGCGTTCCAAGCTGCTGACGAGCAACGCGGCTCGTCGCTCCAGCCTGCCGCCGGCCTGGAGGCCGCGCGGACATTCACCAAGGAGGATGCCATGTCCGTACAAGAGAAGCTCAAGGAGCTGGCCGCCATCGAAGGCTTCGCCGGCGCCGGGGTGTTCACGCCGACAGGGGAAAATCTGGCCCTGTTCGCGCCCCAGGGTGCGTTCAACAAGGAGATCGGCGTCCTCGCCAACGCCGTCCTGATGAATGCCCAGCGTGCGTCGCTCGAGATGGGCAGCGGGCGTGGGCAGCAGGTTCACGTCACGGCCGAACACGCCCACATCCTCGTTCGCTGCCTCAACGAGGGCAACGACCCGCTCAAGAGCGAGCCCGGGAAGGCCCACATCCACATGGTGATGGTCCTGTCGGACGACTCGCAGATCGGCCTTGCGAAGATGCGCCTGAGCTCGACCATCGAGAAGATCGCACCCGAGCTGCGCTCCTGACGTCCGCAGGGTCACGACGCTGCCCTCCAGGTTGCGGCCTGGAGGGCGGAGCGGCCCTCAGCGCGTCGAGCGGAACGGCAGCCCCAACGCCTTGGGTGCCCGCGCCCGGCCGATGAAGCCGGCGAGCACGATGATCGTCAGGACGTAGGGGATGATCTGGATGAACTGCACCGGCAGGCGGGTGACGCCCTGCATCTGGATCGCCACGGCCTCGGCGAGGCCGAAGAAGAGGCAGGCACCGAGGGTGGGCCAGGGACGCCACTTGCCGAAGATGAGGGCGGCCAGTGCGATGAAGCCGCGGCCGGCAGTCATGTTGCGCGTGAAGAGCGACGACTGCCCGGTAGACAGGTAGACGCCGCCAATCGCCGCCAGCGCACCGGCGAGCAGGACGGCGGCCCAGCGCACACGTTCGACGTTGACGCCGGCGGTCTGCGCGGCCTCGGGGTGCTCGCCAACCGCCCTCAGGCGGAGGCCAAAGGTGGTGTGGTCGAGCACCCAGGCGACGGCGGGCACAAGCAGGAATGCCAGCACCACCGGCACCCGCGGCATGAGGTTTTCTTGCGGGATCTGCGGCGTCGCGCCGCTCGACGCGAAGAAGGCGCCGGAGAGCAGCGCCGGCACGCCGAGCATCAGGATGTTGATCGCCGTGCCGCTGACCACCTGATCGGCGCCGAAACGAATCGTCGCCAGGGCGTGGACGGCGGCCAGCGCGACGCCGGCGACGATGCCGGCGACGAGACCGATCCACGGCGAGCCGGTGCTGTGGGTGACCACCGCGGCAGTGAAGGCACCGGCCAGCATCAGGCCCTCGAGGGCGATGTTGATGATGCCGGCCCGCTCGCTGAACAGGCCGCCCAGGGCGGCCAGGATCAACGGTGTGGCCAGCCGTACGGTCGAGGCGAGGAGGGCAAAGCTCAAGATCTCGCCCATGCCGGGATCAGCCTTTCCCCGCAGCCCGACGGCGGCGGAAGAGGTCGCCGGCGGCGACGAAGAGAATCACCAGCGCCTGCAGCACGAGGACCAGGTCCTTGGTCACGTGGTCGGTGAAGATGTCGACGAACAGCCCGCCGCGCAACAGCGCGCCGAACAGGATCGCCGACAGCAGGACGCCGACCGGGTGGTTCCGGCCGAGGAGGGCGACGGCGATGCCGGTGAAGCCGTAACCGGCGGAGAAGCCGTCGTAGTAGCGGTAGCGATACCCGAGCACCTCGTTGATGCCGACCATGCCAGCGAGCGCGCCCGACAGCGCCATCGCCAGGACGACGGCGCGGGCGACCGAAATGCCGCCGTATTCCGCCGCCGCCGGATTGGCACCGGCGGCGCGAATGGCGAAGCCCCACTTGGTGCGCCAGAGGAAGAACCACACCGCGACGCAGGCGAGGAGGGCCAGCGGGAAGGCCAGGTTGAGCGGGATGCGCTCGGGGACGAAGGGCAGGAAGCTACCGAGGCGCGCGAGATGCGCGCCGGCGCCGATCGGCACCGTCTGCATCACCGGGTCGCCAGCAGCGCGGTAGTGGTACTGGGTGAGGTAGCTGATGAGGCCGACGGCGACGAAGTTCAACATGATCGTGTTGATCACTTCGTGCGACCCGAAGCGGGCCTTGAGGACGCCGGGTATGGCCCCCCAGGCGGCGCCGGCCAGCACGGCAGCGAGGCAGGCGAGCGGCAGCAGGAGCCAGGCGGGCGCGCCCGACCAGCTGATGGCAACCCAGGCGGCGGCGAAGGCGCCGACGTAGAGCTGGCCCTCGGCGCCGATGTTGAGCAGACCGCAGTGGAAGGCAAGGGCCACGGCCAGGCCGGTGAAGATCAGCGGCGTGGCGTAAAACAGCGTCCAGCAGATGCCGTCGGGCCAGGAAAGCGCGCTGCCGAGCAGCAGGCCGTAGGTCTGGAACGGATCGTCGCCGATCGCCCAGACGATGACGGCACCGACGACGAAGGCGGCCAGCACGCCGAGGAGGGGCGGCAGCAGGACCCGTAGCCAAGGCCAGGCGTCGCCGCTGCGACCGCCGGTGCCGGCGAGCTGGCTGCGCCGCGTCATGCGGCCCTCCCCGCGCCGTCGCTGGCGGCTGGCGCGCCGCAGGCCATCAGTATGCCGATCTGCTCCGTCGTCGCCACCTGCGGGTCGAGCTCGCCGACCACCTGGCCGCGGTGCATGACGAGCAGCCGATCGGCCAGCGACCGCGCCTCGTCGAGCTCGGCCGAGACCAGGAGGATGGCGCAGCCGCGGTCGCGCAGCGCGATCAGCTCGCGGTGGATGAACTCGATGGCGCCGATATCGACGCCGCGGGTGGGCTGCGAGACCAGCAGGACCTTGGGGGCGCCGGAGAGCTCGCGGCCGATGACGAGCTTCTGCTGGTTGCCACCCGAGAGAGCCCGGGCCGGCAGCTCGGCGTGCGGTGGCCGAACGTCGAACTCGCGGAGGATGCGCTGCACCCGGGCGGCAATGGCGGCGCGGTCGAGCAGGCCGCTCGGCCGCGCCACAGGCGGGCCGTCGGCGACCCCGAGGATCGCGTTCTCGGCAAGGTCGAAGTCGAGCAACAGGCCGCGGCGGTGGCGGTCCTCGGGGACGTGGGCGATACCGGCGCGACGACGCTGACGAGGGCTGGCAGCGCCGATCTCGCGGCCCGCGAGTCGCACGTGGCCGCGCTGGCGGCTGCGCGGCACGAGGCCGGCCAGGGCCTCGATGAGCTCGGTCTGACCGTTGCCCTCGACGCCGGCGATACCGACGATCTCGCCGGCGCGGACGGAGAGCGAGACGTCGCGCAGGCGCTCGACCCCTTCGGCGTCGCGCACCGTCAGGCGGTCGACCTCGAGCACGTCGGCGCCCGGGTGAGCGGGCGTCTTGTCGACGCGCAGCAGGACGTCGCGGCCGACCATCAGCCGCGCCAGGTCGGCGGCGTTGGTGGCCGCCGTCGGCCGGCTGCCGACGACGCGGCCGTCGCGCATGACGGTGACCTCGTCGGACAACGCCAGGACCTCGGCCAGCTTGTGGGTGATGATCACGATCGTCTTGCCCTGCTCGCGCATCCGCCGCAGGATGGCGAACAGCTCGTCGACCTCGGGTGGCGTGAGGACGGCCGTGGGCTCGTCGAGGATCAGCAGTTGGGCGCGACGGTAGAGCGCCTTGAGGAGCTCGACGCGCTGCTGCTGGCCGACCGAGAGGTCCTCGATGCGCTGGCCCGGCTCGACGGCGAGGCCGAGCTCCTGCGACAGCCGGCGCACCTCCTCGGTGGCCGCGGCGAGGTCGAGCCGGGCGCCGCCCTCGGCGCCGAGCACGATGTTCTCGACCACGGTCATCGGGTCGACCAGCATGAAGTGCTGGTGGACCATGCCGACACCGAGGGCGATCGCATCGGCCGGCCCGCGCAGCGGTCGCGGCGTGCCGTTGATCACCACCTCACCCGAGTCGGGGCGATAGAGGCCGAAAGCGATGCGCATGGCAGTCGACTTGCCCGCGCCGTTCTCGCCGACGATGGCGTGGATGGTGCCGGTGCGGACGACGATGCTGACGCCGTCATTGGCGAGCACCGGCCCGAAGCGTTTGGAGATGGCGCGCAGCTCGAGCATGAGGCTCCGGGGCTACTGGCTCATGGCGTCGGTGACCTTGATCTCACCGGCGATGATCTTCTGTCGCGCGGCCTCGACCTCGGCGATCACCGCTGCCGGGATCAGGGCCCGGTTGTAGTCGTCGACGGCGTAGCCGACCCCGTCGTTGGCCAGGCCGTAGACATGGATGCCGCCCTCGAAGCGACCGGCCACGCGTTCCCCGATGAACTGGTACACCACGTTGTCGATGCGCTTGACCATGCTGGTCAGCACGTGGCCGGGCTTCACCCAGTTCTGATTGCTGTCGACGCCGATGACGAACTTGTCGTACTGCTCGGCGGCGTCGAAGGCGCCCAGGCCGCTGTTGCCGGCGGCGGTGAAGAGGACGTCGGCGCCGCGCTCGATCTGGGCGACGGCGAGCTCCTTGCCCTTGCCCGGGTTGTTCCAGGCGGCGTCATTGACGCCGACGTAATTGACCAGCACCCGGGCCGCCGGGTTCACCGCCAGCACACCTTCTTCGTAGCCCTTGGCGAAGCGGTGGATGAGCGGGATATCCATGCCGCCAACGAAGCCGACGACCCCGGAGGCGCTCTTCCGGCCGGCGATCATGCCGACGAGATAGCTGCCCTCGTGCTCCTTGAACACCAGCGAGGCAACGTTCGGCAGGTCGATGACGGCGTCGATGGCGACGAACTGCAGCTTCGGGTAGTCCTTGGCGACCTGCTCGATGACCGCCGCCTGCGCGAAGCCGACGCCGATCATCAGGTCGTAGCCGCGCTCGGCGAAGGCGCGCATCGCCGGCTCGATCGACGTTGGGTCGCCGGGTTCGACGTCGCGCAGGACGATCGGGTAGTCCTCGGCCGCCCGCCGCACGCCCTCCCAGGCGGCGGCGTTGAACGAGCGGTCGTCCTTGCCGCCGATGTCGAAGACGATCCCGACGTGGACCTTGCCGGCGTCTTCGGGGCGGCGAGCGTTGGGGCTGCAGCCCGCGGCCAGGAGCGACAGGGCGACGGCCAGGATCGCCGCGGCGCCGCGGCATCGCGGGCCACCGAGGGTCGGGGGACGGAAGGTCGATGACATTGGCGGGCGCATGCTACCCGCGTTGCCGGCCGGCTGCCAGCCCACGTCGTCCCACCTTCGCTCTCGTCGCCAGCGTCAGAAAGAAACGCAGGATTGTTCGTCGACGCGCAGCACCGATTCCTGGTGAAACGCGTCCTTGTAGCGATCACGGATCTCGTCGGCCGCCCGGCTCTGGCGGTTGCTCCAGGGGTAGAGCAGGATCAGGAGCTTCGAGCCCTCCTGGACGACCTCCCCGCTCGCGCCGCGAAACTGGCCGTTGCCGCTCAGCAGGGTGAGGCCGTCCGGAAAGCGTGGCGTCACCTCGGTGTCGAGGAAGTGCTGAAACTCCTCGTCGGTGATGGCCGGGCCATCGGCGCGCGACAGGCCGAAGTAGAGCTCGGTACGCTCCCACAGCTCGCCGTGGAGCTTGCTCTCGCAGAAGGAGCGCTCCTGGCCGGCGACAGCCGACGCGGCGGGCATCGCGTCGTCGGCACGCGCCGCCGCGGCGCCGAGTCCGCCGCCCAAGATCACCACCAGGCTCAGTGCGCAGGACCAACTCCGCATCGGCAATCCCTTTCTCGAGGCGACTGAACTGACTGTCGTCGGATCGTAGTCCAAACTGGCTTCCCGCCACTACGCGATCGCGAGCGGCACGTTGTCGACGCTGACCGGGAGCAGCCCACGCAGGGCGTTGCCGACCCAAACCCGATCGGCGCGGCGCAGCAGCTCGCCGTCGATCACCTGTTCGACGGCCTGGCCGCGAGCGAGCAGCTCGGCGCGCAGGACGCCCGGCAGGCAGCCGCTGGCGAGCGGCGGCGTCAGCAGCCGGCTGCCCGTGCTCAAGAAGACGTTGCTGCGGGCGCCTTCGCAGAGCTCTCCACGCTGGTTGAAGAAAAGCACGTCGAAGACCGCTGGCTCGGTGCGCACCGCTGTGAGGGCCCGCTCGTAGAGGTCTCGGGCTGTGGTCTTGTGCCGTCGCAGGGGGTCGGTGGGGTCCAGCCGGGCGCTGGCGACCCGGACTCGCAGGTGCGACGGCAGGGGAGCGAGGACGTTGACCGTGACCTCCAGGCGACCGTCGTGGGCGAGAGTCAGGCGCAGGCGCCACGGACCGGCGCCGGGGGCCTCCTCTGCGGCGCGCAGGAGAGTGGCTCGGGTGGCCGTTTCGTCGCAGGGAAAACCGAAGGCGCGAGCCGAGGCCGCGAGTCGGGTGAGATGGGCATCGAGTCGAGCGATGACGGGTGGGTCGCCGGCCTCGATCCGGAGGGTCTCGACGAGCTCGAGGCCAGGGTCGCCGGCGATCAGGAACCGCGCCTTCGCCAGGCACTCGGCGTACTCGCCTGCCGGCTCGGAGTCGATGGTGATGCCCGCACCGACACCCATCGTGCCGCGGTGCCCGTCGGGAGCGAGCTCCGGAGTGCGGATGGCGACGTTCAGGCGCAGGTCGCCGTCGGGAGCCAGCCAGCCGACGGCTCCCGTATAGAGCTCGCGGGGCGCCCGCTCGAGCCGGGCGATCTCGCGCATGGCGGCGATCTTGGGTGCGCCGGTGATCGAGCCACAGGGGAACAACGCGCGCAGGACTTCGGCCAGCCCGGCGGCTCGCGCGCGGGCGCTGATCGTCGACGTCATCTGCCAGACCGTCGGCAGCGCCTCGACCTCGCACAAGCGGTCGACTCGCACCGAGCCTGGCTCCGCCAGGCGACCGAGGTCGTTGCGCAGGAGGTCGACGATCATGACGTTCTCGGCGCGGTCCTTGGGGGAGGTGGCGAGCGCCTCTGCCGCCCGGCGGTCGGCGAGCGGGTCGGCGCCGCGCAACGCCGTGCCCTTCATCGGGCGCGCGCAGAGGCGGTCGCCGTGGCGGCTGACGAAGAGCTCGGGCGACAGCGACAGCACGACCTCGTCGTCGGCTTCCAGGAAGGCGCAGTAGGCGGAGGGCTGGCGCTGGGCCAGGCGGGCAAACAACGCGCGCGGGGTGCCGAAGTGCTCGAAGGCGACGGCAAAGCAGAGGTTTACCTGGTAGTAGCTGCCGGCAGCGATCCCGGCGTGGATGGCGGCCACCCCGGCCGCATAGTCGGCTGCCGTGCAGGTGGGACGGGCGCCGACGATGCCGGCC